>Ga0209048_10001128_pt1 | contig 27886 bp, 25 predicted proteins | sample FrelakmetCRP12CR_FD_187146 | JGI IMG/M metagenome (GOLD analysis project Ga0209048, IMG submission 187146) | Freshwater lake sediment microbial communities from the University of Notre Dame, USA, for methane emissions studies - CRP12 CR (SPAdes)... | ecosystem: Environmental > Aquatic >... | reverse complement strand
CTCGCGCGCGCACCGCGCCCGCGTCCGGAGCTGACGTTGCTCGTCATCGCCGCCGCGATCGGATTCGCGTGGGACAGCGCGCTCGTGGCGCTCGGCTGGATCGAGTATCCGAATGGCGCGCAGATCCCCGGGACGGCGCCGGCCTGGATCGTCGCGATGTGGGTCGTCTTCGCGACGACGCTCAACGTGAGCCTCGGCTGGCTGAAGCGCAGCCTGCCGCTGGCGCTCCTGTTCGGCGCTGTCGGCGGGCCGCTGGCGTATGTTGCCGGTGGAAAACTCGGAGGACTTTCCTTTCTGCAGCAAACGCCGGCTCTGATCGCGCTCGCCATCGGCTGGGCGCTGATCACGCCGCTCCTGCTGCGCATCGCGGATCGCTGCGACGGCTACCGGATCGCCTCCGCCGTGACCGTCACGCCCGGCGCCGGCCATGCCTGATCTCCGCGCCATCCTGTGCGTTCTGGCCGCGATCGCCGCGCTCGCGGTGATCGGGTGGCTCGTCAGCGTCGCCAGGCGCAACGTAGGCATCGTGGACAGCTTGTGGTCGCTGTTTTTCCTGCTTGCCGTCGTGACGTTCGAGTGGGCGAACCCGGCGAGCGGTCCGCGTGCCGCGTTGCTGATCGGCATGGTGACGTTCTGGGCGCTGCGCTTGTCCGGCTACATCACGTGGCGCAACCACGGCGAGCCCGAGGACCGGCGCTACCAGGCGATCCGCGCCGCCAACGAGCCCGGCTTCGTCTGGAAGAGCTTGTTCATCGTCTTCGTGCTGCAGGGCGTGCTCGCGGCAATCGTCGCGACGCCGCTCGTCGCCGGCATCGCCTCCAGGGCGCCGCTCAACGTCGTCGACGCGCTCGGCGTCGCGCTGTGGGCGTTCGGTTTCGCATTCGAGACAATCGGCGATTGGCAGCTCGCGCAGTTCAAGGGCGCTCCTTCCAACCGCGGGCGCGTGATGGACACGGGCCTGTGGCGCTACACGCGGCACCCCAACTACTTCGGCGAGGCGACTCTGTGGTGGGGGTTCTACGTCGTGGCCGTGGCTGCGGGCGCATGGTGGACGATCTTCTCGCCGCTTTTGATGACCTTCCTGTTGGTCAAGGTGTCCGGCGTGCGCCTGCTCGAAAAGGACATCGGCGAGCGGCGACCCGCGTACCGCGACTACATCGCCCGCACCAATGCATTTTTGCCCGGACCGCGACGGGTGGCCGCGTGATGACGCGTGGGTCGATCCTCCTGGTCGCGGCGCTGTTGCTGCCGACCGGAGCTCGCGCGGACCAGCTCTGGTCCTTTCGCGTGCTGCTCGACGGCAGCGAAATCGGCACCCACGATTTCCGCGTCGCCGAGCGGGAAGGCGAGCGCCGCGTCCAGATCGACGCCCGGTTCATCGTGACGTTTCTCGCCGTCGAGGTCTATCGCTATGTGCATTCGGCAACGGAGCGCTGGCGCGGCAACTGCCTCGAGGCAATCGATTCGCGCACCGACGACAATGGGGACTTGATAGCGGTGCACGGTACGTCGCGCGGCGACCGCTTCACCGTGCAGGCGCCGAAGGCGTCCACGACGACGGGATGCGTGATGAGCTTCGCGTACTGGAATCCCGCCTTCCTGAGCCAGGGCCGTTTGCTGAATTCGCAAACCGGCGAGGTGACGGAGGTGCAAGTCGAAAAACTGCCGGACGAGACGGTCACGGTACGCAACAGCCCGATGTCGACTCGCCGCTACGCGCTGCACGGCCCCAACCTGCGCATCGATCTCTGGTACACCGCCGACGGTCGCTGGGTGCAGCTCGAGTCGCGCACGTCGCGGGGCAGCATCCTGAAATACGTGCTGCGCTGACCGGGCTGCGCCGCTTCCGCCCATGAAACGCGCGTCGACTTTCCTCCTTGCGCTCCTGCTCGCCGCCTGCCAGACCGTGTCCCGACCGCCCATCGCGACCGTAGCGCATGTCGACCTCCCGCGTTTCATGGGGGCCTGGTACGTGATCGCCAGCATCCCGACCTTCATCGAGAAGGGCGCGCACAACGCGGTGGAGTCGTACCGGCTTGCCGATGACGGCTCGATCGAGACGACATTCACGTTCCGTGCCGGCGCCTTCGACGGTCCGGAGAAGGACTACCATCCGCGCGGGTTCGTCGTCGACCGCGCGTCGAACGCGGTGTGGGGGATGCAGTTCGTCTGGCCGTTCAAGGCCGACTACCGCATCGTCTACCTGGCGCCCGATTATTCGCAGACGGTGATCGGGCGCGAGGCGCGCGACTACGTCTGGATCATGGCGCGCACGAAGACCATCCCCGACGCCGACTACGCGCGCCTGCTGGCGCTGCTGGAAAAGGAAGGCTACGACATCGGGAAGATCCAGAAGGTGCCGCAGCGCTGATCCGTGCGCGATCCGGGTCCGGGATAGGATAATCCCGGAAATTCACCGGCCGAGAGCCCGCCATGGTGCTTCTGGAACACGCCGCGATCTTCCTCGCGACCGCCGTCGTCGTTGTGCCGCTTTTCCGGCGGTTGAAACTCGGCGCGGTGCTGGGTTACCTCGCCGCCGGCGCGCTCATCGGCCCATGGGGACTCGGGATGATCGGCGACGCGCAGGCGACGCTGAGCTTCGCCGAGCTGGGGGTGGTCCTGCTGCTGTTCCTGGTCGGGCTGGAGCTCGAGCCGTCGCGGCTGTGGGCGCTGCGCCAGCCGGTATTCGGGCTCGGTGGCGCGCAGGTAATGGTGACCGGCGTCGCGCTCGCTGTCGTCGTGCGCTGGCTCGATTTTTCGTGGCAGCAGGCATTCATCGTTGGCTTCGGCCTCGCGATGTCGTCAACGGCGATCGTGCTCGCGTGGCTCGGCGAGCGCGGCGAGCTGTCGAGTCCGAGCGGGCGGCGCGCGTTCGCGATCCTGCTCTTCCAGGACCTTGCGGTGATTCCACTGATCGCGCTCCTGCCGCTGCTGGCGCCGGAAATGGCCGGCAAGGCGAATGGCTGGATGCTGGCGGCGAAGGGCGCGGCCGCGATTGTCCTGGTCATCGTCGTCAGCCGCGTTGCGATCCGGCCGTCGCTGAAGCTCGTCGCACGCTTCGGTGGTCAGGACGTCTTCACGGCGGCCGCGCTGCTCGTCGTCATTGGCGCCGCGCTGTTGATGGAGGCGATCGGACTGTCGATGTCGCTGGGCGCGTTCCTCGCCGGCGTTTTGCTCGCGGATTCCGAGTTCCGCCACGAGCTCGAAGCCGACGTCGAGCCGTTCAAGGGTCTGCTGCTGGGACTCTTCTTCATGGCGGTCGGGATGAGCGCCAATCTGGGGCTGTTCCGCGCGCATCCCTTTCAGGTGCTTGGTGTCGCGGTCGGCCTGATGGCGTTGAAGGCGCTGCTGCTTTACGGCATGATGCGCGCTGCGCGCGAAAGCAACGAGGACGCACAGCGGATCGCCGTCCTGCTCGCGCAAGGCGGCGAGTTCGCGTTCGTGCTGTTCACGGCGGCGCAGATCGCGGGCATCCTTGCCGCGGAGACCGCGCAGTTCCTGGTGCTGGCGGTGACGATCTCGATGCTGCTCGCGCCGCTCACGTTCGTCGCGCACGAAAAGTTGCTCGCGCGCTGGCTCGAGCGCCGCAAGCCGCCGGAATTCGACACGATCGACGGGCCCGGCAACCCGGTGATCATCGCGGGCTACGGCCGCTATGGGCAGATCGTCTCGCGCGTACTCCGCATGGCGGGCATACCATTCACGGCCATCGAGAAGAACTACGAGCAGGTCGATTTCGTGCGCCGCTTCGGCAATCTGGTCTACTATGGCGATGCGTCGCGGCTCGAGCTCCTCGAATCGGCGCGCGCGCGCGACGCGAAGCTCTTCGTGCTCGCCATCGACGACGTGGAAGCCTCGATCAAGACCGCGGCGCTCGTGCGCAAGCATTTTCCCGACCTGCCGATCCTTGCGCGTGCCCGCAACCGCGTCCATCTCTTCCGCCTGCGCGACCTCGACATCGAAGCGGTCGAGCGCGAGACCTTCCTGTCGAGCCTCGAAACGGCGCGGCAGGCGCTCGCGGCGACGGGCATGACCGACGCGCAGGCGGAGCGCGCGGTGGCGCTCTTCCGCCAGCACGACGTCGCGCTGCTCGAGGAGCAATACGCGGTGCGCCAGGACGAGCAGCAGTTCATCCAGACGTCGGCACAGGCCGCGGCGCAGCTGCAGGAGCTGTTCGAATCCGACGTGGAGGAGAGCGTGGAGCTCGCGGCGGCACCGGAAGGGCGCGCTTAGCGCGGACGATGACATCGCCGGCTATGGAATGCGGCATGCGCGCCGGCTGTTGACGTCCCATGCTTTCGCCATTTCCAGTGTCCTTGTCCAGACCGCTCAACATGCCGATCCTCCGTTTCATCACGAGCGCCTGTCTCGTCGCGTTTGCCGGCGCATGCGTTGCGGCCGAGTGGGCGGTGAACCCGGATCATCTGCAAGTCAATTTCGCCGCCGGTCATTTCGACATTTCCTACGTGCATGGGCGCTTCGAGAAGGTGACGGCGACCGTGCAGTTCGATCCCGAAGCAAAGACCGGGCAGGTCGTCGTGACGGTCGACGCCGATTCGATCGACACCGCAAACCGCGCGCGCGACAACGTGCTGCGCTCCGACCAGTTTCTCGACACCGTGGCCAATCCCGAGATTCGATTCGTCAGCGAGCGGTTCGTCTTCGACGGCGACCGGCTGACGGCCGTGGACGGCATGTTGTGGCTGCATGGCATTCAGCGGCCGCTGCGCCTCACCGTCGAGCGCTTTGTCTGCAAGGAGGTCGGGGTCGGCATCGTCAAGCGTTTCACGTGCGGGGGCGAGCTGCGGGCAGCGTTCAATCGCTCCGATTTCGGGATGAAGCGCTTCGTGCCCGACGTCGGCGACGAGGTCAAGCTCGATATCGACATCGAAGCGGCGCGGCGCTGACGCCGTCGGTGCGCAAGGGCCGGCGGCGCTGCGCATGTGGACTAGTGGCAGTTCGTTCCCGCCATCTTCGCTTTTCCGCACGGGGCGTCGAAACGTGGCGGCGCCGGGGCACCCAGCGACGGATACTTGACCACCGCCGCGCGCTTGTTCGCGATCGGCGTGAACGACACGCCGATGTACGGAATGCCATTGGCGCCTCCGAATGGCGGTCCCAGTCCGGCCCATCCGGGTTGTTGGCCGCCGCCTGCGGGGCTGAGCGTGGCGCCCTGACGCTCGAGGAAATTCGGCGCCCCGACGGTATCGAAGGGCACGGAATTGGCCACGAGATTGGGGCCGACGCAGACATCCGCGGACCCGCAGGGCCCTATCGAGTAGACGTTGGTCGATCCCTCGAACGTCAGGTAGTAGTTGGCGACCCAGACGGGCGCACCGTTGAGCCACACCTCCAGCGGAAACGACTGCGTGGTGCCAAGCGTGATGGGTGTCGTTACGCCCGGCGGCGCGTTGTAGCCGCCGTTGCCGGAATAGTAATACGGTGTTCCTGCAATGCGGATGTCCGGCGCTGGAATGGTATTCGCCTGCAGCGAGCCCGGCGTATTGATGAGCGTGCCGCCCGTTGCAGTGACAACGCCCGCGACCGAGCAACCGCCAGCCGGAATCGCGGTGCCCGCGGGGAGGGAGAACGCGGACGATATCGGCGACCCCGCCGGGCCGCCCGGGCAGGTGCCAAGGTACGCCGATGTGAAAGTCATGCCGGCTGGCAGGCTGATCGTGAGCGGCGCGGTGAGGAGCAGCGCGGTCGAGTTCGTATTCACCAGCAATACCGTCATCGTCGAGGGAACGACCGGTAACCGGGTCCCGGGCGCGATCGTGCCGGGCGCAATGGTCTGCGCCATGTACCACGTGCTCGTCGTCACCCTGAGCGTCGCGCTGGCGGCGGCGTAGGTCGCCGTGCTGAGCGCCAGCACGCTCGTCGTGACCGTGTTCGCCCCCACTGCCCTCGACGTCACGTTGACGGCGATCGTGCAGCCCCCGGCCTGGATCAGCGTATTCGCCGGAATCTTGACCTCCGTCGAAGTGTAGGTCACCTTCGGGCAGGTATTGCCGTTGCCCGCTTTACCTGAAATGACGACGCCGGCAGGCATGGACGCCGTGAATTCCGCCGCCAGCGTACCGTTCGTGAGATTGGTATTGCCGAGCGTGATCGTCATCAGCGCCGAGCTCGTGGGCATGATCGTCGCCGGGAAAAACGTCATGTCGACGAACCACGCCGCGGACGAGACCGTCAGGCTCGCGCTCTGCGGCGTCAGCGTCACCGGCTGGGGCGCAGGAAGCTGCGGGTAGGCCGGCAGGTTCCAGTTGACGCCGAACTGGAGACTGGCGTTGCTGGTGGTCGGTGGCGTCGTGACGCCGGCCGTCATCGCGCGAACCGGCATCTCGTACGACCGCATCGATTCGTCGGCGTTGTAAGCCGTTACGGTAATCGCATACGGTGTCCCCGGCGCCAGGTTCGGGATGCTGTAGCTGTTCGAATACACTTTCTTCGACGTTGGGGTGTAGGGCGGCGACCACGTGACGACGTAATGATCTGCGCCCTCCACCGGCGGCCACGACAGCGGGATCGAGTTGTCGGAGCTGCCGCCGGCCGCGGCCCCCGCCGACACCATCGGGGCGTCGAGGCGCTTGTCCGGCAGGATCCAGATCCGCAGCGTGCCGCCGATCGGGTACGCAATGTCGGGCGACGGCCGGCCCTTGCGATCCGAGAACGCGAAGCCGTAGGCGTCGGAATGGTTGTACATCATCGCCGCCCAGGGGTTGTAGTTGCCGTCGTCGGGGGCGGGACGCGCGAGGCCGAACGGGTATTGCACCGGCGGCAGGTTGTACCAGACGTTCGAGTAGCCGACATTATTGGTGGTCGCGTCCGCCTGCCCTTGCATGTAGCCGAAGTTCAACGCCGACAGCACGTCGGCCTGGATCCAGCCGTAGACCGAGTTCGACATCGCGGCAAGGGCGGCCGTGTCGGTATCGGAGCACGCGTAGAGCGACCCGCTGGCGAGTCCGAGCGATTCGCAGTTCTGCACCGCGCCGTAGATGATGAAGTCCGCGCTCCCGGTGCCCGGATCGGTCGCCGGCAGGGGGATGCAGATGTCCGCGTTGCTCGGCAGCGGCGAAGGCGCCTGCGTCGTTCCCGTCAGCTTGATGAGCCATCCGGGAGCCGCAAGCGTGGGGTTGAGGCATGACGCGACGGTGGCGGCCGTCATCGTCGTGATCGTACCCGTATAGTTGAACGCGTAAGCCGAGATCACCTTGTCGTCGACTTCGTTGAACGTATAGCCGCTGTTCGCCAGCGCGTCGAGATAGCCCGCGAAGCTCGGATAGGGCCACGGTTTTGGATTCCCCGTCGGCGTGCCTTTGGGGAGCGGGCTCGCGCCGGTCGCGGCCACCTGGTTCGGCCCGATGATGCGCAGGAACGAGCTGTAGTCATTGTTCGCGCCGGGGTTGAACACCGTGTTCCCGGCGCTGCTCGAGCCGACGAACGCATACCGCAGATCGGGGTTGAGATTGATGAATGCGCGACGCAGCGTCGGCGTCGACGTGTAGTAACTGACGCGATCGAGCGGATATTGGAGTCCGGTGTCCGACGGCGCGAACGTCTGCAGCTCGAGCGGGATGCCGTAGAAATCGATCGACGTCAGGTCGCCGTTGCTCACGATCTGCTCGGAATACGAGAACTCGAGCGGCTGGAAGCGGTAGGTGTCCCTCACCGTCGGCGCGGGCGGGTACTCGACGGGTGTCGTGTAGGAAAGGAACAGGTTGCCCGAGCTCACCGTGGTCATCGAAAACTGGTAGACCGGCAGCGCGTTGCCGGAATAAGGCGAGGTGACCTGCAGCCCGGTCTGCACGAGGTTCGCCAGCGCGCCGCCCGCGGCAATCGGCTTTACGGTAGCGACGATCGTGCAGCCGCCTATCGGGATGGTCGCGCCCTGTTGCAGCGTGATCCGGGTTTTCGCGAGCTTGACGCCGATGCAGGTGCCCGTGTTGCCCGCCGTCGTGTCCACGACGACGGACGTCGGCATGGGGTCGGTGAAGTCGGCGTTCAGCGTTTGCGCCGCGCCCGACGCGTTGGGTATGTTGATTGTCAACTGCGACGTCGCGCCGCGCACGGCGCCAATGGAGGGCGGCTGAAACGCCATGGTCATTGCCGACGCTTCGGAGACAACGGTCAGCGGCGCGCTTGCCGGGATCACGTTGGCGGGCGCGGTCTGCAGGAAGCTCGTCGTCGCGGTGACCGTGCCGGGCGTGCTGGAAGTGACCGTGACCTGGACGGTGCAGCCGTTTGCGGGCAAGGATTGCCCGGCGGCGATCGAGATCTGCGTCGGCGTCACCGCCACGCCGGTGCACATGCCCGCGGCGGTGCCCTGCGTCGACGTGGTGGTCACACCTGCCGGCATGGCAACCGTGAAGAGCTGGGTGAGCGCCTGCGCGGCCGCGCCGTTGGGCAAGTTGATCGTAAGCTTCGACGTGCCGCCGATGGGGATGGTCGCGGAGCTGAAAGACATCGCGATCGTCGACGCCGCGCCGGTTATCGAAAGAGGGGCGCTCGCCGCCGGCGTCGTGCCGGCGCCGGTGACGAGCTGGCTGGTCGTGTTGCTGACGGTGCCGGCCGGTGTCGCGGCGACGCCCGCGACGGCGAACGGAAAATTGGTCGCCGCGCCCGCGGCCGGAATGACGCTGACGTCCTGGCCGGCGAGCAGCAGATATACGTCGGAATCCGACAGCCCGCTGTCGTTGATGACCTGCACCGTGATGGGGGTCTGCGCCGCCGCCGGCGCCACCGTGGCGATGCCGATTCCCATGCAGGCGAGCAGCGCCAGCGTGCGCAACGCCGAATTCTTCATGTCCGTGGCCCGGGTTGGCTGATTCGCCGCGGCCCACGGGGCCCGGCGTTGCAGCGTCATCGACAAAACGCAGGATGACTCGCAATACTCATGCCACGGCCGATGTCGGGCGCGGGGCCGCTATGGATGGGTTCCACCGCAGATACGGCGGCGACAGAGGTGTTGCCAATCGGCGGCAGCAGCTGACGCGTGACGCCGCCGCCGACGGCGCCCGCGATTCCGCGATCGGTGCCGCGGCCTACCTGATGACCTTCTCCAGCGCGCCCGTGTTGGCATCGACGAGCACGAGGATGCCGCCATCCTTGGCGCCTTCCTTGTAGTAATTGATGTTCCACGTCGCGTGGCGATTGCTCGGCGCCGCGGCGGTCCCGATCATCACGCCGTAACCCTCCGCGAGCAGCGCCGCGCCCTGTTCCTTGGCGATCGCGTAGAGCTTCGCGCCGTCGCGGGCGAAATCCGCCTCGAGGTCGGGGATGCGGCCGGCGCTGCCCGGGTCGGCGAAGCAGTTGAGCGAGCCGCGGAACGTGTCGATCGCAACGTGCGCCTTGGCGGATTCCGAGTAGAACAACAGGTGCCACGATGCCGCGCCGCCGCTGGGTTGCAGCAGCCCGAGCGTCGTGTTGCCGATCTGCACGGGCACGGCGTCGGACTTCCACGCCTTGGCATGACCCTCCGCGAGCGCGTAGATCTCCGCGAGCGTGGGCGCGGGATTCTTGAGTACCGTCGTCTTGCACGCCTGCTCGGCGTGCGCGCCAAACGTCGCGGCAAGCATCAAGGCGGGCAAAAGGAGCGGCGTTCTGGCAGTCATGGGCATTCTCCCTTTGGCGAGATCCCGAAGCGCGTGGCGCTATTTGCGACAGGTCATGCCGGAGGCCGCCGCCTTCGCGGGCAAGGTCACGTCGAACGCGAGGTCCCAGGCATATTTCCTGCCATCGCTCGACCGGCTGCCGATGATGTGGCCGGCGAGCTTGCCGCCGGGGCTCACGTCGCCGGAGATCTTGTCGACCTTGAAATCGCGCTGCGCCTGGACCATCCATTGCGCGCCGGCCGCCGCCGATTTCGCGTGGGTCAGTTCCAGGTCCATCGACTTGATGGCGGCCGCCGACGCTTCCGCCTGGCCGCCGCCGGGACAGAACATGACGAGCAGCATCGTGCGGTCCTTGCCGTCCTTCGCCGAATCCGCGTACGCGCTGGCCTCGAACGCCTCCTGCTCGCGCGGCGTGATCGGGCTATCGTTGAACCAGAACGTCACGCTCTTCTGGTCCGGAAAGATTGCGACCGCGCAATTGGACACGGCGAACGCCTCCCCGGCCATCACGCCAGTCGCGGCGCACGTGTTCTGCGCGTCAACGGTCGTCGCGACGAGCGTCAGCATCGCAGCCACCATTGCGTACCGGGCCATGGTCCCTCTCCTTGACGGATGAGACCGTGAGAATAATGCGGATTGGCCCGCCTTGCACCGGAGCGCAGGGTCCTGAACCGGAAACGCCTTCGCTAGGGCGTTGAATACAACGTGACGCCGTCGAGCGTATAGACGTTCACCGCCCAGGCTCCGCTCCGTGGCGCCGGCGGGATCGCGAGCCGCGTGCCCTGGAAGGCGATGAGGTTGCCGCTCGACAGCGCGGACTGGAGCAGCGATTGCAGCCGCAATTGCGCGGTCAGCACTGCCACGGTCCCCCCCGGCGAGTTGCATAGCTGAACCAGCGCGTGGGCGCCGTCGAAATTGGTCAGCGCGTTGCGCTCCACATGGACGACGTGCCCGAACAGCTCGACCGGCGCCGGCGAGGGGGCCGATTGCGGATACCGCCGGGCGGCGAAAATGCCCGTGGACAGGGTGGCTTCGGATGTCATCGCGTTTCCTCCATGCACCAGTACGACGCGATGATGGCGCCGGGTGCCGAATTCGGTAAGGTGCGAATTCAGGCGCGAAAAGGGCGATTATTCACGCCTGGCGGGGACGCCGTTGCCTTCCTGCGAGCGGTGTCGGAACGGTGCGAGCCCACTGCGCGGGCGCCCCCGATGCGCTATCCTCGCCACCCAAAGGACGCCCCTCGTGTACCCTGATCCCCAAGCGCTGCTGCTGGAAGCCGTCGCCTTCGCGGCGGACAAGCATCGCAACCAGCGCCGCAAGGACGCCGAGGCGTCGCCCTACATCAACCACCCGATCGCGCTCGCGAGCCTGCTGAAGCGCGCAGGGGTCGACGACGTCGCCGTGCTCTGCGCGGCGCTCTTGCATGACACCATCGAGGACACCAACACCACCGCCGCCGAGCTGCGCGTGCATTTCGGCGAAATCATCACGTCCGTCGTGCTCGAGGTCACCGACGACCAGGCGCTCGACAAGGCGGAGCGCAAGCGCCTGCAGGTCGAGCACGCGCACGCGCTGTCCGAGCGGGCGAAGCTCGTGAAGCTGGCCGACAAGATCTGCAACGTGTACGACATGGTCGCGGCGCCGCCGGCGAAATGGCCGCTGGAGAGGAAGCGCAAGTACCTCGGATGGGCGAAGGACGTCGTCGACCGGCTGCGCGGCACGCATGCGGGGCTGGAGGCGACCTTCGACGAGGTATATTCCAAGGGCGCGCGCGCCCTGGGCATGTCCAGCTAGGCTCGCCCGGTTTCGTCAAGGCAGGCATATCCCTTCCGCCCCGACCGGGGCGCAACGCATCCGATGATCACCAAACATCTCTTTCGTTCCGCCGCACATCTCGACGCCGATCCCTCGCGGCGGCTCGCTGGCGTGGCCGAGCTGCCTCCGGAATCGGACGAACTTTCGGCGCTGCTCGCCGACGATCCGGCGCCGGAGGTCCGGCTCGCCGCGGCCAACCGCAGCAGCAGCCTCGGCGCGCTCGTCGCCGCCTGGGAGAAGGAAACCGATCCCGCCGTTCGCTTTGCGATCGCCTCGGCGCTCGGTGCCGTGCTGGCGGCAACGGATGACGCGGCTCACGCGCGCGCATTCCTCGCGTCGGGTGCCTGCACCGACGATATTCGCGCGGAAGCGGCGCGCCGCACGTCGGATGTCGAGCGTCGCCGCGGCGCGATTGCCGCGATTCGCGAGGAGGGCGCGCTGATCGAGCTCGCACTCACGGCGCCGCATGCGGAAACGCGCAAGGCGGCCGCCCTGCGCGTGCAGACGACGGATGGCCTGCGCAAGATTGCCGATGCGTCCGAAAGCAAGGATCGCGGCGTTACTCGTTCGGCGAAAAAGCGGATCGATGCCATTGCCAACAGCGAGGGCCACGCGGCCGAAGCGGATGCCATCCTGACGGAGCTGGAGGCGCTGGCGAGCAAGCCCGGCCCCGTCCTTTCGGCGGTGGTCGAGCTCAATCGCCGCTGGGAGGCGCTGAGGCTCGCCGACGACCCGGCGCGCCTCGCGCGCTGCGACGTCGCCCGCCAGGCGCTGCAGGCGCGCTTCGAGCGCGAGCACGAAGAGCAGCGGGCGCGGGCACACTTCGAGCGCGGCCTCAAAGACTGGCTCGCGAAGGCCGCCGCGCCCGCGACGTCGGACGCGCTGTCGGGGCTGCTCGCCGACTTCGCGGAATTGCGCGATGCCGCACAAAAAACCGGCGACGCTTCGGCGCAGTCCAGGCTCGACCAGGCGGAGCAGCACGTCGAGCGGTGGACGCAGGAGTTGAGCGCACTGGCCGGCGCCGAAGCGCTCGTCGTCGAAGCCGAGCAGCTCGCCGCCGGCACGTCCATCGACAATGCAAAGCTGCCGGAACGCTGGCAGGCACTCGAGCGCAGCGTGCGCACGCCCGCGCTGACGGGGCGGTTCGAAGCCGCGCTGATCATGGTCGAGCAGCGCAGGCTCGGCCAGATCAAGGCCGCGAAACAGGAGACCGACGGCGCACGGCTGCACGTGCACGGTCTCCTGCATGCCGCGGAGCAGGCGCTCGCCGCCGGCCAGTTGCACGCCGTTCGCGCCGCCGTCGACGAAATCCGCGCGCGCAAGGCCGACGCCGGCCTGCTGCCGAAGCCGACGCTGCAGCGTCTTGGTCGCGTCACCCAGCAGCTGACGGACCTCGAGCGCTGGGAGTCGTTCGGCCAGCAACAGGCGCGCGTGCAGCTCTGCGAGCGCGCCGAGGCCGCCGCCGCGGCGACGCTCGATCCACCGCGCGTCGCGGTCGAAGTGCAGAAACTGCGCAACGAATGGAAGGCGCTCGACGAGCAGCACGCCGGCGTCCCCAAAGCCTTGTGGGAACGCTTCGACCGGGCGTGCGAAAAAGCCTATGCGCCCGCTGCCCGCCATTTCGCCGAACAGGCCGCACTGCGCAAGGAAGTGCGCAAGAAGCGCGACGAATTCATCGCGGCCGCCGCCGCGCACGCGCCGACGCTGCTCACCGAGCCGCGTGACTGGCGCGCGATCGAGCGCTGGCTGCGCGAGACCGACCACAAGTGGCGCGACGGCGATCTCGGCAGCGTCGAGCCCAAGGCATGGAAGAGTTTCGAGGCGAAATACCGCGCTGCGCTCGCGCCCGCGCGCGATGCGCTGTCCGCGGCACGCGACGAGGCGAAGGCACGCCGCGTGGCGCTGATCGAGGAGGCCAAGGCGCTCGCCGCGAAGGCGATGGATCGCGATACGCCGTCGCAGGTCAAGGCGATCCAGGCGCGCTGGCAGGCGCAGGCGAAGGAATTGTCGCTGGCGCAGCGCGACGAGCGGCCGCTGTGGGAGCAGTTTCGCGCCGCGTGCGACGCGGTCTTCCAGGCGCGCGACGCGAATCGCAAGCAGGAGGACGACCAGAAGCACGAAGGCCGCCGCGCGCTGGAGGAGCTTTGCGTCGCGCTCGAGCAGCTCGCGACGGCGACGGACAAGGAGGATGCGGACCTGCGCCGCGCGCTGCGCGATCTTTCGGAGCAGTGGAAGCAGAAGTCCCGCGCCTCGGGCCCCGTTCCGCGCGGTCTGGAATCGCGATTCACCAGCGCGAAGGCGGCGGTGGAAAGTGCGCTGTCGGCGCGAACACGCACTCGCGAAGCGGCGGTGTGGCAAACGCTTGCGGCGAAGGAGCGGTTGTGCGAAGCGCTGGACGGCCTCGTCCTCACCGAACGCGGCGCCGCCGATTCCGCGACGGTCGCCACCACGCAGTGGGCGGCGCTGCCCGCGCTTCCGCCCGCATGGGAGAAGGCAATGCTTGCCCGGCGCGACGCGGCGATCCGCGCAGTCGCCGACAAGGACATCGCGGCAGAATATTCGGCGGCCATCGAGGCTGCCGCGGAGTCTCGCGGCGAAGCGCTGCTCGAACTCGAATTGGCGCTCGGCCTCGAGATTCCGCCGGAGCTGCAGGCGCTGCGGCTTGCGCTGCAGGTGAGGAAGCTGCGCGATCGCTTTCAGGACGCCACGAAAGGCACCGCCAACACGCCCGCCGAGCGTCTCGTCGCCTGGTGCTCGCAACCGGGATTCGCGGACGAGCACGAGCGGCAGCGGCTCGACCGGGTGCTCGCCGCGATGGAGCGGGGTCGCTGACTCGGCGGCGCCGCCCGGCGCCTGTGCGCCCGCAGCCTGGTGGGATTCATCCCACAAAGCCATCCCGCAGTTGCAGTGGGCCACAATTCGGCGCTCTGATGGGCTTCCACGGAGGAGCCCATGGACAAGGACCTGTCGGAACGCCGCGCGAGCACGGATCCGCTGCTCGCCACCTGCGCGTGGATGCGGGCAATTGCCGATGGACGCTTCAGCTTCGACGACGCAGGCGGATTCAGGAGCTGATGGAACGGCGAAGTCCGCCGGTCATGCCACCGCGCCCGCATACACGTTCTTGAGCGTGGCGATGTCGAACTTGACCATCTTCATCATCGCATCGGTAACGCGCTTGGCCCTGACGCGATCGGCGTCGGCCATCATGTCGCCGAAGATTGTAGCGACGACTTGCCACGACACGCTGAAACGGTCCTTGAGCCAGCCGCAGGCCTCGGTCGTCCCGCCGTCCGCGAGCAGCGCATTCCAGCAGCGGTCAAGCTCCGCTTGGTCGTCGGCGTACACGACGAGCGATATCGCATGGTTGAACGGACCCAATGGCCTGGCGCTCATCGCCATGAACGGCTGGCCGAACAGCACGAATTCGACTGCTTTCACCGTGCCGGGGGGCCGCTGGGCGATTCGCTCGGCAGCGGCGTCACGCGCGTGACGCGCGAGTCGGGAAAGATGGAGGCGTAGAACGCGGCCGCCGCTTCGGCTTCCTTCGCGTACCAGAGAAAGGGCGTGATTTTTTGCACGGGTCCTCCTGCGATTTGGGAAGTCGGGAACGGTTTCGATTTTGCTCCTTCGCGGGCATTCGCGGAATGGAAGACCCCGCGTAAAATTCGAAAAAGCGTCAATGGCCGACAGGCGGATGCATCAATCTCCTACATTGGCCCGACGCGAGACTGGCGACACTGCAAGCGCACCGCAGATTCGAACCGCGACAGCCGATTGTCGCTTTGGCCGGAGCCAACGGTGTCGGTAATCGAAACCGTAAAGTCGTACCTGGGCGCGCAGCCCGCGAGCGACATTCGTGCGGCATTGCACGAGGATCGCGAGGAAATTCTCTCTTGGGAAGCCATGGGGCGAGCTTCGCCGCCGAGAAGGCGCGGTTGTCGAAGGCCATGCGCCCGCCCAGAGAGCGCCAACAGAGGTAGATCGGCGCCGCACTACTTCTCCAGCGCCGCGCTCCATTTCCCCTGCCGCGCGAGGCTGTTCATCTCGAGTCGCGTGACGAACGCGTTCTGCGCCGCGCGCACGTTTTCCGCGCGACCGGCCCAGAGCTTCATCGGGCCTTCCTGCAGTGCGCGCGCATAGGAGAACGACAGCACCCACGGCGCCTGCGGCGCCAGCACGTTCATCGCGTTGAGGTTGGCGGTGGCCTCGACGGGCGACTGGCCGCCGGACAGGAAATTGATCGTCGGCACCGCGGCCGGGACGGTGCGCTTCAGCACTTCGAGCGTCGCGCGCGCGACGACCTCGGGGGCAGCCTTGGGCGGGGTTTCCTTTCCGGGAAGCACCATGCTCGGCTTCAGCACGATGCCTTCGAGCAGCACGCGATGCCGGTGGAGCGCATCGAACACAGCGTGCAGCACGGCCATGGAGACTTCGTGGCAGCGCTCGAGCGTGTGCGCGCCGTCGATCAGCACTTCCGGTTCGACGATCGGCACGATGCCTTCGCTTTGGCAGATTGCCGCGTAACGCGCCAGCACCTCGGCATTGGCGTCGATGCCGAGCGGCGTCGGATTGCGATCGGTGATCGCATAGACTTCGCGCCACTTCGCGAAGCGCGCTCCTTTCGCTTTGTAGTTTCTGAGGCGGTCGGCGAGGCCGTCGAGACCGGTCGTGATCAGGTCGCCGTCGGCGCCCGGCAGGGCGACGGTTCCCTTGTCGACCTTGATGCCGGGCACGATGCCGCGGTGCGCGAGGATGTCCGGCAACGGCGTGCCCTTGTCGTCGGCCTGGCCCAGCGTCTCCTCGAAGAGGATGACGCCGGCGAGCCAGCGCTCGGCGTCCGGCGCCGTGAACAGCAGCGTCCGGTACGCGCGCCTGGTCTCTTCCGTCGACTCGATGCCGACCGCGGTGAAGCGCTTGGTGATCGTCGGCGTGCTTTCGTCGGCGGCGACGATGCCCTTGCCCGGGGCGGTCAGCTTGGCGATCGTGCTTTTCAGTTCTTCATAGGAATTCATGGCTCGTTCCTTCCGTGGACGTGGCGTGGCCATTGTAGGGGATGTCAGGCGCACAGGCTCGGCAGCGCGCAGTGATGCACTAGAATCTCCGTATGCCTCTGCCCGCTTCGACGCCGCTGGACGACGCCGACCGCTGGATCGCCGCGACCTATCGCGTGCGCTCGTCCGCGGACGCGATCGACGCCCGCGCGCAGGCCATTGCGCTGGAGCAAAGCGTCGAGGCGCCGCTGGCGGCCGTGACGGATACGCGCGTTCTGAGCGAGGTCGTGGGACGTGTCGCCAAGATTGCGCCCGTGACGCCGGACTCCTTCGACGTGACCATCCGCCTGGCCGTCGAGACGACCGGCTTCGAAGCGGGGCAGCTCCTCAACATGCTGTTCGGCAACACATCGCTGCACGACGACGTGTCGCTCGTCGACGCGGAATTTCCGGATTCCTTTGTGGCCCACTTCGGCGGTCCCCGGTTCGGCATTTCCGGCATCCGCGAGTTGACGGGTGCCTATGGGCGGGCGCTGACGTGCTCGGCGCTCAAACCGCAGGGATTGGCGCCGGCGCAGCTTGCTGTCATCGCCGCGACGTTCGCGCGGGCCGGCGTCGACGTGGTCAAGGACGATCATGGGCTCGCGGACCAGGCGGCCGCGCCGTTCGGCGATCGGGTGCGCGCGGTGCAGCGCGCCGTCGACGAGGCGAATGCCGCTACCGGCGGCCGCTGCGTCTACGCCCCCAGCCTGACGGGCCATTACGGGCAGCTCCTCGACCGCGCGGTGGTGGCGCGCGAGGCCGGCGTGCGCATGATCCTGGTCGCGCCGATGGTGAGCGGCGTGGGCAGCGTGGCCGCGCTGTCCCGGGATATCGGCGTGCCGGTGATGGCGCATCCCGCGCTGGGCGGCGCCGCGCGCATCGCGCCGCCGTTGCTCCTCGGCAAGCTGTTCCGCCTGTTCGGCGCGGACGCCACGATCTTCCCCAACGCGGGCGGCCGGTTTTCGTACTCGGCGGACACGTGCGGCGACATCGCCGCCGCGGCTCGCGCGCCCTGGAATGCCGTCAAACCGATGCTGCCGGTGCCGGCGGGCGGCATGACGGTGGCGCGGGTGCCGGAGATGCGTGATCGCTTCGGCGCGGATACGATGCTGCTGATCGGCGGCAGCCTGCTGGTCGCACGCGAACACTTGTTCGAGCGTGCGCGCGAATTCGTCGCGGCGGTTCGAGCTTCGGGAGAAAACGCATGAGCGAATCGCCGTTGCGTCCATTCGCCCCCGCGGGGGACGATTTCCGTTGGGCCGCGGTCGACTTGACCCGCTACAAGGAGGAGGGCGCCGCGCCGTTCCGCGAAGTGACCCGGCAGACGCTCTTCCGGCGTCCCGACATGCGCTGCGAGCTTCGCTACTTCGAGGTGGCGGCGCGCGGCCACTCGACGCTGGAGCGACATCGGCACGCGCACGCGGTGATGGTCCTGCGCGGCCGCGGCGCGGTGCTGGTCGGCGCGGACGTCTTCCCGCTGAAGGAATTCGACCTCGTGACGGTGCCACCGTCGACGTGGCACCAATTCCGGGCAACGGCCGACGCGCCCCTGGGCTTTCTCTGCATGGTCGATGCCGAGCGCGACAAGCCCGAGCTCCCGGACGCGCGCGAACTCGAGCACCTGCGCGCCAGCCCGGCCGCGGCGGCGTTCCTGGATTCGCCAGGTGACTGAGCCGGGTTTGACCGCAATCAATGTCTGTGCGGGAAAGGAGGGGGAGAGTAGCGCGGACTGACTTCTCCCTGGGAATCCTGGGATGCACGACGACACCGTATCCCGTTTGCTCGAATCGAAAACCCCGTCTCCGCTCGCGGCCGTGGCGCCGGATGCCACGGTCACGTATGCCGTTTGCCTGATGAACCATCACGACATCGGCGCGGTGGTCGTGATGGACGGCGGGAAATTGGCCGGAATCTTCACGGAGCGCGACGTGCTGCGGCGCGTCATCGAACCCGGGCTCGATCCGAGGATCACCCGCGTCAGCGAGGTTCACACGGCGGAGCCGCGCACGATTGCCGGGGAGGAGAGCGCGGCGCACGCGCTCGATGTGATGGTCGCAGGCAACTTCCGGCATCTGCCCGTGGTTGGGGACGGCGCGGTGCTGGGAACGCTTTCGATGCGCGACTTGATGGAATGGCTGGTCCAGAATCCGCAGATGCGTGCCTGACAATCCGTTCCCCGGCCCGCCGCGCTAAACTCGGCGGGTGAACGCGCCCGCAGCCTCCATCGTCGCGCGCTGGTTTCCGGCGTCGCCCCTGCGGCATGCGGCGTTCCTCCGCCTGTATGTCGGTTCGGTCGGCGCGGCGCTCGGCTACACGATGCAGTCGACGGTGGCGGCGTGGCTGATGGCGACGTTGACGCCGTCCGCGTTGATGGTGGCGCTGGTGCAGACGGCAAGCACCGCGCCGTCGCTGCTGTTCGGATTGGCCGCGGGCGCGCTCGCCGACATCGTCGACCGTCGCCGCATCATCCTCGTGACGCACGTCGTCCTGATCGCGGTCACGGCGATGCTCGGCGTCGCGGAGATCACCGGGTTCGTCGGTCCGGTCACGCTCCTCGTCTGCACGTTCCTCATCGGCGCCGGCTTCGCAATCTACCTGCCGGCGCAACAGGCGAGCGTCAACGACATCGTCACCCGCATCGAGATCCCGCGCGCGGTGTCGCTTGGCGCGGTCGCGTTCAATGTCGCGCGTGCCCTCGGGCCGGCATTGGCTGGGGCGCTGGCGGCGTGGTTGAGCTCGGGCAGCGCGATGCTGGTCGCGGCAGCGTTCTTCTTCGTGATGATTCTCACGGTGTACCCGTACCCGAGCCCGGGCCGCCCTATCCCGGGCGTGCCGGAAACGCTCCTTTCCGGGATTCAGAGCGGCCTTCGCTACGCCCGTCACTCGAAGCCACTCCGCTCGCTCATCATCCGCAACTTCAGCTTCAGCTTTTGCGCCAGCGCGCTGTGGGCGCTGATGCCGCTCGTCGCGCGCGACCAGCTCTCGCTCGGCGCCGGCGGCTACGGCACGCTGATGGCGTCATTCGGGGCGGGCGCCATCGTCGGTGCGCTCGCGATCCCCCAGCAGATGAGCCGGCGCTCGCTCAACAGCATCGTCACGTCGGGCGTCGTGCTGTGGGCGGTCGCGGCGACGCTCGTTGCGCTGACGGCGCTGCTGCCGCTCGCGATCGTCGGTGCCGCCGCGGCGGGGGCCGCGTGGGTCACCGTCCTGTCGAGCCTTGCCGCGGGGACGCAAAGCGTCGCGCCCGCGTGGGTGCGCGCACGCGCCGTGGCGACCAATCTCGTGACCAACCAGGCGAGCCTCGCGCTCGGCAGCATTCTCTGGGGCGTCGTGGCCAACCGATACGGCACGCCGATCGCGCTCGGAACATCGGTTGCGGCGATGCTGCTACTGCTCGCGCTCAACCGGCGCATACGCGTGGCGTTCGCCGACGAGGCGGACGTGACGCCCGGGGCGCGCCTGCCCGATCTTGCGATTCCGTTGATGCCGGCGCCGGACGACGGGCCGGTGCTGATCCAGATCGAGTACCAGATTGCACGCGAGGATCGCGCGGCTTTCCTGACGGCGGTCCACCGGCTCGAACGCGTCCGCCGCCGCAATGGCGCCGGCAGCTGGCGCGTCTTTCGCGATCTCGAGGTGGACGGCCGCTTCGTCGAACGCTTCGTCATCGACTCGTGGGCCGAGTACACGCGCCTGCGCACGCGGATGACGCAGACGGACCGCAAGGTGCAGGAGGGCGCCGAGACATTCCAGCGGGCGGACGTGCCGATCCGCACGTCGCGCTACATCGGCATCGGGCGCGACGACCTGGCATCGCCCATCTGACGGTACAGGGGCCCTGACCGGGCCCCGCAGCGGCCGGGGGCGAATTCCGCTAGAATTCGGCTCTTGGCCCGTCGCAGGTTGACTTCCGTCCAGGCGCCCGTAGCTCATCTGGATAGAGCACCGGCCTTCTAAGCCGGCGGTAACAGGTTCGAGTCCTGTCGGGCGTGCCAGATTCCTTCGCAGTGCAATGGTGGCTGTAGCTCAGCTGGTAGAGTCCCGGATTGTGATTCCGGTTGTCGTGGGTTCGAGTCCCATCAGCCACCCCATCCATTTCCAAGAGGCTTCGGTCCTCTTCGTCGCCGATGACCTGGACATCGCGCATCCGGTTTCGTCCACTCGGTCTCGGCATCCGTTGGTTTGACACCGCCGCCGTCGTCCGCACCTTGGTCCCGCGTCGCCCTTTCACGAAGCGTTGAACCCATGCAACGTGAAGATTTCGAGGCGCTGGATCGGATCGACCCCTTGGCGCCGATGCGCGCCAAGTTTCTTCTCCCGGCAGGGGTGATCTACCTCGACGGCAACTCGCTGGGCGCATTGCCGCGGTCGACCCCCGGGCGCCTGTCGCGGGTGATCGAGCAGGAGTGGGGCGAGGACCTGATCGGGAGCTGGAACCGTCACGGCTGGATGGACATGCCCCAGCGCATTGGCGCCAAGATCGCGCGGCTCATCGGCACAGACGCAGGCGAAGTCGTGGTCGCCGAGTCGACGTCGATCAACCTGTTCAAAGTGCTGGCGGCGGCGCTGAAAATGCGCCCCGGGCGGCGGGTGATCGTTTCGGAGGCGGAGAACTTCCCGACGGACCTTTACGCGGCCGAGGGCCTTGCGTCGTTGCTCGAGCAAGGGCACACGTTACGTCTCGTTGTCGCGAACGAACTGGCGCAGGCGCTGGACGACGCTGCGGCCGTGCTCCTGCTGACGCATGTGAATTTTCGTACCGGGTCGATGCACGACATGGCGGCGCTGACCAACGCGGCGCACGCCGCCGGCGCCCTTGCGATCTGGGATCTGGCGCACTCGGCGGGCGCGATGCCGGTGGACCTCGAGGGGGCGCGGGCGGATTTCGCGATCGGCTGCGGCTACAAGTACCTCAATGGCGGGCCCGGGGCGCCGGCCTTCGTCTACGTGGCGGCGCGTCATCACGGCCAGGCACTGCAGCCTCTCTATGGCTGGCTAGGCCATGCCGCGCCGTTCGACTTCGCGGCGAGCTACCGTCCCGCCGCGGGGATCCGGCAATATGTGGTGGGTTCCCCTCCAATTCTGGCACTGGCCGCGCTGGAGGAGGGAGTCGACCTCCTGTTGCAGGTGGACTTGACGCAGCTGCGGGCGAAGTCATTGGCACTCACCGAGGCGTTCATCGCGCTGGTCGAAGCGCGATGCGCAGGGCTGGGTCTGGCGCTGGCAACGCCGCGCGATTCGGCACGCCGGGGCAGCCAGGTTTCATTCGCGCATGAACACGGTTACGCGCTGATGCAGGCACTGATCGCGCGCGGGGTCGTTGGGGACTTTCGCGCGCCGGACCTGATTCGCTTCGGCTTCACGCCACTCTATATCCGGCATGTCGATGTCTGGGATGCAGCCGAGATCCTGCGGGAGGTTCTCGTGACCGGCGAATGGCGGCGACCCGAATTCCAGAATCGGGCAGCGGTGACCTGAATCGCACGTCTTGCGGTGTTGCCTCAAGCGGCTGCGTGGCGAACTTGGCCCCGCTGTCATTTCAAGTTTGTGGGCAAGACGTCCCGCTCGGGGTATTTGCAGCGGCGATTCCGCCGCCGGGCTCGCGCGCCCGGCCTCCACACTTGCCGGGAGACTCGCGATCGTCATGCCTTGCGCGGCGCGGCGTGCGTATTCAGGAATACCGAATACAGCGAAGTCGTCGCGCAGATGAACAGGCGATTCAATTTCGGGCCGCCGAAGCACACGTTGGCCACGGCTTCCGGGATCAGGATCTTGCCGAGCAGCGCGCCGTCGCTCGCGTGGCAATGCACGCCGTCGCCGGCCGACAGCCAAAGGTTGCCTTCCGCATCGAGGCGAAAGCCGTCGTAGACGCCGACCGGGCAGGTCGCGAACACTTCGCCGCCCGAGATCGAGCGGCCGTCCGCCGACACCTTGAAGCGCCGCAGATGGTGCGGCCCGTCCGCGCGGTGCGTGATGCCGGTGTCGGCGATGTACAGGATCGATTCGTCCGGCGAGAACGCGAGCCCGTTGGGCTGGACGAAATCCCACGCCACGACCGTGACGCGGGCCGTCGCCGGGTCGATCCGGTAGACGTTGCAGGCGCCGATCTCGCCAGGCGCCGCGTCGCCTTCGTAATCCGAGTCGATGCCGTAGCTCGGGTCGGAAAACCAGATGCTGCCGTCGCTCTTGACCACGACGTCGTTGGGCGAGTTGAAGCGCTTGCCGTCGTAGCGGTCGGCCAGCACCGTGCGCGCGCCGTCGATTTCGGTGCGCGACACGCAGCGGCTGCGGTGCTCGCACGAGACGAGGCGGCCCTCGCGGTCGACCGTATGGCCGTTGCTGTTCAGCGATGGCTGGCGGAATACCGAGACCGAGCCATCGGTTTCGTCCCAGCGCAGCATGCGGTCGTTGGGAATGTCGGACCAGACGAGATAGCGCCCGGGCGCGAACCATGCCGGCCCCTCGGCCCAGCGGCAGCCCGTGTGGAGTTTCTCGACGTGAATGTACGGGAGCGCCAGTTTGCGAAAGCGCGGGTCGACGATTTCGAAGCTGCACGTGAGGTCGAGGGGCATGGCGGGGCGCTCCGAAAAGAGGATGCGTGAGGCCTATTCAGAATGCTTGCGGCCGCGGCCGTAGATCAGCAACATGGCGATGATCACGACACCGTAGATCACGTGGCGGCCGAACTCTTCCATCTGCATCACCGACAGGATCGATTGCAGCAGCGTGATCAGTATGACGCCGGCGACGGTGCCGACGTAGCTGCCGCGGCCGCCGAGGATGGAGGTGCCGCCCAGCACCACGGCGGCAATCGCCGGCAGCAGGTACGGGTCGCCCATGGCCTGGGCCGCCTTGCTCGCATATCCCGCGAGCAGCACGCCGCCGAACGCCGAGAGGCCGCCCGCGAGCGCGAATGCCGCCATCACGACGAGCCGCGTGCGCGCACCGGAGAGATACGCCGCGCGCTCGCGGTTGCCGATCGCGTAGACGGTGCGGCCGAACGTCGTGCGCGTGAGCAGGAAGACGGCGGCGACGCCGACCGCGGTCCACACGACGAGCGCATTCGGAATGCCGAATATGCTCTGCCCCGTGGCGATGAAGCGCATCGCCGGACTCGACGCGTCCTGCGGCGAAAAGCCCCCGGTGTGCACCACCATCAGGCCCTGCGCGACCGCGTTCACCGCCAGCGTGACGACCATCGACGGGATGCGCAGGAACGCGACGCCGACGCCGCTCAAGAGCCCCAGCGCAATGCCGCAGCCGATGCCGAACGGGATCGCCAGGATCTCGCCGAGCGGGCCCCAGCCCGCGGCCGCGGTCGCCATCATGCCGCCGACGGCGACGACCCACGGCACCGACAGGTCGATCTGGCCGAGCAGGATGACGATCATCATGCCGGTCGCGATGACGCCGAGGAACGACGCGACCTTCAACTGCTGCAGCAGATATTCCGGGGACAGGAAACTCGTCGAATAGAGACTGCCGATCAACAGCACGAGCACGATGCAGCCGAACGCCCATGCGATGGCCGGATCGATGCGCCGGCGCAGGCTGGCAAACGCGCCGCCGGCGTTTTGGGCGGTGACCGGCGGCTCAGCCATACAAGTCGAGGCGGTTGCGAATGCGCAGGAGGCGCAGCGAACCCAGGCAGATGGCCGCGAGCAGCACCATTCCCTGGAACAGCGGTTGCCACAGCGGTTCGACATTGAACACGAAGAGCAGGTCGCCGATGGTGCGGAACATCAGCGCACCGAAGATCGCGCCGATCGCGCTGCCCGAGCCGCCGAACAGCGACACGCCGCCAAGCACCACCGCAGCGATCGAATACAGCGTGTAGGTGCTTCCGTTGGCGGCGGACGCTTCGCCCGAATAGGTGATGCACGTCAGGAAAAGCCCGGCGACCGACGCGAGCAGGCCCGAGAGCGTGTAGGCGACGAACTTGGCGCGGCGGATCGGCACGCCGGACATGTATGCCGCGACCTCGGAGGAGCCCAGCGCATAGGCCGCGCGGCCGATGACCGAGCGCCGGAACGGCAGCCAAACGACCAGCACCAGCGCAAGCAGCAGCACGAGGCTCGCCGGAACGCCGCCGGGCAGCTGTCCCGTCAGCGCGTCCGCCAGCGTGGCGTTGACGTCTCCGCCGGGCACGCGGCGAAGGGCGAGCGCCGCGCCGTAATACACCGCGCCGGTGGCGATCGTGGTGACGATGGGCTGCAGGCGGCCGAAGATCACGATGATTCCGTTGATCGCGCCGCACAGGGCGCCGACGAGGAGCACGCCCACCACGCCGAGCGCCGTCATCGCCGGCGTGCCGACCACGATGGTCGAGGCCAGGCAATTGGCAAGCACCATCACCATGCCGACGGACAAGTCGATGCCCGAGGTGACCACCACGAGCGTCTGCGCGATGGCGACGATCGCGAGCAGCACGCCCTTGTTCGCGGCGGTGGTCGCGACGTTGGCGTTGAGCCCAGCTGGATGATTGGCCGCGTAGATCGTGAACATCGCGACGAATGCGCCGAAAGCAAGCAGCGTCCCCTTGTGCTCGCGCAGCCAGTAGGATCCGTCTCCGGTCATGTCCGTGCAGCGTTCGCGGCCACGTGGTGCGAGACTTCGGCGCCGATGTTCAACGCGCTGCTGACGAGCGCGCGCTCGTTGATCTCGGCACCGATCAGTTCGCGCCTGACCGCGCCGTCGTACATCACGAGCACGCGGTCGCAGCAGCCGACGAGCTCGTCGTAGTCCGTCGAGTAGAAGAGTATCGCCGCGCCGGCTTCGGCCAGCTCGCGCAGCAGCTGGTAGATCTCCTGCTTGGTGCCGACGTCGATGCCGCGCGTCGGATCGTTCAGCAGCAGGATGCGCGGCGCGATCATCAGCCATTTTCCAAGGACGAGCTTCTGCTGGTTGCCGCCCGATAGGGATCCAGCCGGCAGGTCGGTTCCGTCGGTGCGGATGGCGAGCATTCGCACGATCCGGTCCACCGCGTCGCGCTCCGCCGCGGCATCGACGACGCCGAGATGCGACAGGGTGTCGAGCGCGGCGAAGGAGAGGTTGTCGCGCACCGACATCGGCAGCATCAGGCCCTCGGTCTTGCGATCCTCGGGGATCAGCGCCATGCCGATGTCCTTGCGCTTCGCGACGTGCGGGCCGCGAAGGGCGACCGGCCGGCCATCGATCAGCACCTCGCCCGTCGTGCCGCGCAGAACGCCGAACAGGGCAAGGAGGAGCTCGCGCTGGCCCTGGCCGTCGAGACCGCCCAGGCCGATCACCTCGCCCGCGTGCAATTTCAGCGACACGTCGTTCAGCCGCTCGGTCCAGCCGAGGTGACGCACTTCCAAGCGCGGCGCATCGTCGCTCGGCGCACGCGGCGATCGCGCCGGAAACACCGCGTTGAACTCGCGGCCGATCATCAGCTCGACGATCTCGTTGTCGGTCCTCGTTCCCGCGGGGAAGCTCGCGACGCTGCGGCCGTTGCAGAACACCGTGCATTCGTCGGCAAGCTCCGCGATCTCGTGCATCCGGTGCGAGATGTAGACGAGCGCGAGCCCGTCCTCGCGCAGCCGCCGCAGCACGTCGTAGATCTTCGTCACGTCGGCGGCGGTGAGCGCCGACGTCGCTTCATCGAGGATCAGGATGCGCGGCTTGCGCGCCAGTGCCTTGGCGATCTCGACCATCTGCCGCCGCGACAGCGACAGGTCCTTGACCAGCGCCAGCGGGTGGATGTTGTCGGCGCCGGCGCGTGCGAGCGCCTCCTCGGCCATGCGCCGCTGCGCCCGGCGGTCGATCAGCCCGAACCGCCGCGGCGGGTTGCTGATCGCGATGTTGTCGGCCACCGAGAGATCGGGGATCAGCGACAATTCCTGGAAGATGCAGGCAATGCCGGCCGCCTGGGCGTCGGACGGCGAATCGAACGCGACCGGCTCGCCGTCGAGCAGCATGCGGCCCTCGTCGGGCGCGACCACCCCCGCCATGATCTTGATCAACGTCGACTTGCCGGCGCCGTTCTCGCCGAGCACCGCGTGGATGCGTCCGGCCTCGATCGACAATTCGGCGTCGGAGAGCGCGCGCACGCCTCCGTAGCGCTTCGAGACGCCGCGCATCGCGAACAAGGGCATGTCCGAGCGCGAGGGCGCGGGGCTCTCCACCCCGGCCCCCGCGTCCGCCGTCACTTCACGTTCGCTTCGGTCTGCCCCATGATCTCCTGCGCGGTGAAGTTGATGCCGCAGGTGGGGAACGCGTTGCCGACGAAGAAGTTGTCGTTCTGCGCGGGATAGAAGTCGGACCCTTCCTTCATGTTCGGGTACTCGGCCTTCGCGAGCGGCAGCTTCACGGATTGCGGCACGACCTTGCCTTCGAGCGCCGCGATCGCGGTCTTGATCGCCACGGCGACCTGGGCCGGCCCGGTGCCGGCCGACGCGCACTTGAGCCCCTGCGCGCCGTACTTGCCGCAGAACTTCCGGAAGCCGTTCTCGGTCTCGCCGCCGAACGGAACGAACGGATGCTTGGCGTCGATCATCGCCTGCACGACGCCGGTGTCGCCGCCTTGCGCGGTGATCGCGTCGAACTTCTTGTGCACGGCAATCGCGTCGGCGGTCACCTTCTGCGCCGTCGGGTCGTCCCACTTGCCGATCACTTCGACCGTGTCCCACTTCTTGCCCGAGGCTTTGAACACTTCCTGGATGCCCTCGTGCCGGTCGCGATCGACCGAAGTGCCGGAGACGCCGCGCACCTCGAGCACCTTGCCGCCGTTCGGCACGTTCTTCACCAGCCATTCTGCCCAGTACTTGCCGAGCCCTTTCTGGTCGACGTTGACGTTGATCGCCTCCTCGGTGTCGAGGATGTTGTCGAAAGCCACCAGCACGACGCCCGCATCGTTGGCGCGCTTGATCACCGGCTTGAACGCCGCCGGATTCTGGGCGTTCACCACGATCGCATCGTAGCCCGAGTCGATGAAGTTGTTGATGGCCGCGATCTGCGCCGCGACGTCCTCGCCCGTGGACACGACCTTGAACTCCTTGAGCTTCGCGGCGACCTCGGGCTGCGCCGCGTACGCCTTCGCCGTCTTGATCATCTGGATGCGCCACGTATTGGCGATGTAGCCGTTCGCGAGCGCGATCCGGTACGGCCCCTTCTTCGCCGGGTACTGGAACAGCTTGGTATTGGCGGCCCACGGCGCGAAGCACTGCGGATCGGAATTCGGCAGCGTCACCACCTTGGGCGGCGCGGCGGTCGCCGCTCCGGCGGCAAGCAGGGCGATCGCGGCAGCGACACGGGTACGGTTAAGCATCAGAGCCTCCTATGATTTGATTAGGAATTGCGGCTGCCGGTGATGCCGACAGTGACCGCAACTGGCGCCTTGTTTTCGACCGCAGGCTCGACGCCGGAGCAAACTCGCGTGAGGATACGTTCGGTCATGCA
>Ga0209048_10001127_pt1 | contig 27900 bp, 24 predicted proteins | sample FrelakmetCRP12CR_FD_187146 | JGI IMG/M metagenome (GOLD analysis project Ga0209048, IMG submission 187146) | Freshwater lake sediment microbial communities from the University of Notre Dame, USA, for methane emissions studies - CRP12 CR (SPAdes)... | ecosystem: Environmental > Aquatic >... | reverse complement strand
CAACCCGGGGGGTCTACGGACGCCCATCGTAAGTGTTTGCGGCGTCACGCGATAGTCGGCCGCGCGTCAGTCAGAACACCAAATCGTTGCGTCAAACTCCGGCAATGCAGGCGCCGGACAACCTGCTCAACCTCAACCCAAGGCCAAGACCACATCCGCCGGCGCCTGCACCAGCTCGATCAACACGCCCTCGCCGCCCAACGGAAACTCGTCATTGCCCTTGGGGTGGATGAAGCAGATGTCGTAGCCGGACGCACCCTTGCGGATGCCGCCCGGCGCAAATCGTACGCCCTGCGCGGTCATCCACGCCACGGCGAGCGGCAGGTCGTCGACCCACAGCCCGACGTGGTTGAGCGGCGTCGTGTGCACCGCTGGCTTCTTCTCGGGATTCAACGGCTGCATCAGATCGACCTCGACCGCCGTCGCCCCGCTGCCGAGTTCGCACACGTCCTCGTCGACGTTCTCGCGCTCCGACACGTAATTGCTCTTCACGGTGAGGCCCAGCATGTCGACCCACAGCGCCTTCAGCCGCGCCTTCTCTGGCCCGCCGATCGCGATCTGCTGGATGCCGAGGATGCGGAAGGGCTTGTCGCTCTTGGTCATCACGCAAAACTCAGGATGGGTTGATCGACCGTCAGGCTGTCGCCCTTGGCCGCCAGCAGCTCGCTCACGGTGCCGTCCTGCGAGGCGGTGAGGATGTTCTCCATCTTCATCGCCTCGATGACGGCGAGCTTCTCGCCCGCGTGCACCTTCTGGCCCGGCTGCACGGCCACGTCGACCAGCAGCCCGGGCATCGGCGAGAGCAGGAACCTGGACATATCGGGCGGTTCCTTGAACGGCATCAGCGCCTGCAGTTCGGCCGCGCGCGCCGACAGGACGCGGGCCTCGATCTGCAGCCCGTTGTAGGTGATACGGTAGTGCAGCCCGATGCGCTCGATCTGCGCGAAGAAGGGCCGCCCGTCGATCTCGCCATGCACCGCGATGTCGCGTAGTGGGCCGACGAAGCTCACGGTCGAGGTCTGGCCGGCGATCGTCACGTGGTACCGGCCGTCGGCATGGCTCACCTTGACCGCCGTCTGCTGGCGCTGGCCGCGCGAATCGGCCAGCACGATGACGAAGTCGTCGGCGATCCTCAGTTCGTGGCCCGGCAACTGCCCGGTGATGCGCCCCGCGCGCTCACGCATTCGGCGATGCGTGGCGCCCGCCAGCGCGAGCAGGAACTTCGGGTCGTCGTGCGGAACGAGCGTCGCCGAAAAGCCCTTCGGGTACTGCTCGGCGATGAAGCCGGTGTTGAAGTCGCCGGAGACGAACTTCGGGTGCGCCAGCAGCGCGGCCTGGAACGGGATGTTGCTCGAGATGCCGCGGATCACGAACGCGTTCAGCGACTCGCGCATCTTGCGGATCGCGTCGTCGCGGTCGAGCCCATGCACGATCAGCTTGGCGATCATCGAGTCGTAGTACATCGGGATCTCGCCGCCTTCGTAGACCCCGGTATCCACGCGCACGCCGCCGCCTTCGGGCATCGGCAGCGATGCCTCCATCGTCTGCGCCGGCGGCTGGTACTTCACGAGGCGTCCGATCGAAGGAAGGAAGCTGCGGAACGGGTCCTCCGCGTTGATGCGGCACTCCATCGCCCAGCCGCGACGCGGGATGTCTGCTTGCGTGAAGGCGAGCTTCTGGCCCGCGGCGACGCGGATCATCTGCTCGACCAAGTCGAGCCCCGTGATGCACTCCGTCACCGGGTGCTCGACCTGCAGCCGGGTGTTCATCTCGAGGAAGTAGAAGCTCTGGTCCTTGCCGACGACGAACTCCACCGTGCCCGCGCTCTGGTAGTTGACTGCCTGGGCCAGAGCCACCGCCTGCTCGCCCATCGCCTTGCGCGTCGCCTCGCTGATGAAGGGCGACGGCGCTTCCTCGATCACCTTCTGGTGCCGGCGCTGTATCGAGCACTCACGCTCGTTCAGATAGACCACGTTGCCATGCGCGTCGCCGAGCACCTGGATCTCGATATGGCGCGGATCCTCGATGAATTTCTCGACGAACACGCGGTCGTCGCCGAAGCTGCTGCGTGCCTCGTTGCGGCTGGCGCTGAAGCCTTCGAGAGCCTCCTTGTCGTTCCACGCCACGCGCAGCCCCTTGCCACCGCCGCCGGCACTGGCCTTGATCATCACCGGGTAGCCGATGCCCTTGGCGATCTCGACCGCGTTCTCTGGCGTGTCGATCGCCGCGTTGTAGCCGGGGATGGTGTTGACCTTGGCCGCGAGCGCGAGCTTCTTCGACGCGATCTTGTCGCCCATCGCCGCGATCGAGGCGTGCTTCGGGCCGATGAAGACGATGCCCTCCTCCTCGACGCGGCGCGCGAACTCCTTGTTCTCGCTCAGGAAGCCGTAACCCGGGTGAACGGCCTGCGCGCCGGTCTGCTTGCACGCGTCGATGATCTTGTCCATCACCAGATACGACTCGCGGCTCGGCGCCGGGCCGATGAATACCGACTCGTCGGCAAGCCCGACATGGCGCGCGTCGCGGTCGGCCTCGGAATAGACGGCAACGGTCGCGATGCCCATCTTCGTCGCCGTCTTCATCACTCGACACGCGATCTCGCCACGGTTGGCTATGAGAATCTTCTTGAACATGATCAGGACCCGGTGTTGAACGGCGCGCGCAGCGGCGCCAGCATCAAGCCACTCCCGAGGATCCGGCTCCGCCGGGCCGATGGGAGGCGCCCCTTGGGGGCAGGAGCGAAGCGACTGGGGGGCACCATCACAGCGGAATGTTCCCGTGCTTGCGCCACGGGTTCTCGAGCTTCTTGTCGCGCAGCATCACGAGCGAGCGGCAGACGCGCTTCCTCGTCTCGTGCGGCTGGATCACGTCGTCGATGTAGCCGCGCGCGCCGGCGACGAAGGGGTTGGCGAAGCGGTCCTTGTATTCGGCCTCGCGCGCGGCGAGCTTGGCCGGGTCGGCCTTGTCGTCGCGGAAGATGATCTCGACCGCGCCCTTGGCACCCATCACGGCGATCTCGGCGTTCGGCCAGGCGAAGTTGACGTCGCCGCGAAGGTGCTTCGAGCTCATCACGTCGTAGGCGCCGCCGTAGGCCTTGCGCGTGATCACGGTGATCTTGGGCACCGTGCACTCGGCGTAGGCGTAGAGCAGCTTGGCGCCGTGCTTGATGATGCCGCCGTGCTCCTGCGCCGTACCGGGCATGAAGCCGGGCACGTCTACGAAGGTCAGCACCGGTATGTTGAAGGCGTCGCAGAAGCGCACGAAGCGCGCGCCCTTGATCGCGCTCTTGATGTCCAGGCAACCCGCAAGCACCAACGGCTGGTTGGCGACGATGCCCACCGTCTGCCCTTCCATTCTGCCGAAGCCGATGATGATGTTCTTCGCGCTGTCGGGCTGCAGCTCGAAGAAATCGCCGTCGTCGACCGTCTTCGCTATCAGCTCCTTCATGTCGTACGGCTTGTTCGGGTTGTCGGGCACCAGCGTGTCGAGCGACGGGTCTAGGCGCTCGCCCGGGTCGTCGGAGAGGCGCAGCGGCGGCTTCTCGCGGTTGTTGAGGGGCAGGTAGTTGAAGAGCCGGCGCAGCATCAGCAGCGCATCGACATCGTTCTCGAACGCGAGATCCGCGACGCCGCTCTTGGTGGTGTGCGCGATGGCGCCGCCCAGGGCTTCGGCGCTCACCTCTTCGTGCGTCACCGTCTTCACGACCTCGGGTCCGGTCACGAACATGTACGAGCTGTCCTTGACCATGAAGATGAAGTCGGTCATCGCGGGCGAATAGACCGCGCCGCCGGCGCACGGCCCCATGATCAGGCTGATCTGTGGCACCACGCCCGAGGCCATCACGTTGCGCTGGAACACCTCGGCGTAGGCGCCGAGCGAAGCCACGCCTTCCTGGATACGCGCGCCGCCGGAGTCGTTCAGGCCGATCACCGGCGCGCCGACTTTCATCGCCTGATCCATAACCTTGCAGATCTTCTCGGCGTGCGCCTCGGAGAGCGCGCCGCCGAAGACGGTGAAGTCCTGGCTGAAGACGAACGCGAGGCGACCGTTGATCATGCCGTAGCCGGTGACGACACCGTCGCCGGGGATCTTGTTGTCCTGCATGCCGAAGTCGGCGCAGCGGTGCTCGACGAACATGTCCCATTCCTCGAAGCTGCCTTCGTCGAGCAGCAATTCGATGCGCTCGCGCGCGGTGAGCTTGCCCTTGGCGTGCTGGGCCTCGATGCGGCGAACGCCGCCGCCTTGACGAGCGGCTTCGCGTTTCTTCTCCAGCAGTTCGATGATGTCGTGCACGGTGCTGTCTCCTTGTTGGTTACGACATGACTTGAGTACAAGTCAGCCTCCGCTGAAGCTGCGCTTTCCCGAAACTTCGTCTTCAGTTCATCAGGTCCAGAAGGCGGCGCGCCGCCACCGAGGCCGCCAGGTGGCCGGCGCACACGTCGGCAGTGAGTTCCGGCAGCGCTGCGCGCACCGCCGGGTGCGTCTTGAAGCGTGCGTGCAGTCCAGCTTCGATGCGCTCCCACATCCAGGCCTGGTCCTGCGCATGACGGCGGGCGACGATCTGTCCGCTCGCGGCCTGCAGCTCGCGAAATCGCGTCACGGCCTGCCAGAAGTTCGCCAGGCCGGTCGCCTTGAGGGCGCTCAGCTGCATGACTTGGGGATGCCACCGGCTCGTGTCGTGCCGCGCATGATCCGGGTGGCCTTGCTGACCGAACAGGCGCAGTGCCGACGTGATCTGGGCCCGGGCTCGCGTCGCCGCTGCCTCGTCGAGATCGGCCTTGTTGATGACGACGAGGTCGGCTAGCTCCATCACGCCCTTCTTGATCGCCTGCAGGTCGTCGCCCGCATTGGGCAGTTGCAGCAGCACGAACATGTCGGTCATGCCTGCGACAGCGGTCTCGCTCTGGCCGACGCCCACCGTCTCGACAATCACGACGTCGTAGCCCGCAGCTTCGCACACCAGCATCGCCTCGCGCGTCTTTGCTGCCACGCCGCCCAGCGTGCCGCTGGCCGGGCTGGGGCGGATGAACGCGCGCTCGTCCACCGAGAGCTGCTCCATGCGTGTCTTGTCGCCGAGGATGGAGCCACCGGAGAGGCTCGACGACGGGTCGACAGCGAGCACGGCGACGCGATGCCCACGCTCGATCAGGAACAGGCCGATGGCTTCGATGAAGGTGCTCTTGCCGACGCCCGGCACGCCACTGATGCCGAGCCGAAACGACTGCCCGCTGCGCGGCAGCAGCGCGTTGAGCATCTCGTCGGCGCGCTTTCGATGGTCGGCACGCGTCGATTCGAGCAGTGTGATCGCCTTCGACAGGGCGCGCCGCTGCGCGGCGCATGGCGCGCCGAGCAACGCGTCCAGCAATAGCTGGTCGACCTGCTCGATCATCGCTGCGGACTCAGGCACCAACGGCTTTGCGGATTTGCTCGAGCACGTCCTTCGCGCTCGCCGGGATCGGCGTACCGGGGCCGTAGATGCCCTTGACTCCGGCTCGGTAGAGAACATCGTAATCCTGCTTCGGGATCACGCCTCCGACGAAGACGACGATGTCGCCGCCACCCTGCGCCTTGAGCGCCTGGATGATCGCAGGCACCAGCGTCTTGTGGCCGGCGGCGAGCGTCGAGACGCCGACCGCGTGAACGTCGTTCTCGATCGCCTGGCGCGCGCACTCCTCGGGGGTCTGGAACAGCGGTCCGATGTCGACGTCGAAGCCCAGGTCGGCGAATGCGGTGGCCACCACCTTGGACCCACGGTCGTGGCCGTCCTGGCCGAGCTTGGCGATCATCACCCGCGGCCGGCGGCCCTGGCTCTCGGCGAACGCAGTGATCTCGCTCTGCAGCGCCGCCCAGCCCTCGCCCGAGGCGTATGCAGCGGCGTAGACGCCGCTCACCTGCTGCGTGTCCGCGCGGTGGCGGCTCCAGGCCTTCTCCAGCGCATCGCTGATTTCACCTACCGTCGCGCGCAGGCGCGTCGCCTTAATGCTCAGGTCGAGCAGGTTGCCCGCGCCGCCTCTAGCGCATGCCGTCAGCGCATCGAGTGCGGTCTGCACAGCGGCAGTATCGCGGTGCGCCCGCAGGTCCTTCAGCCGGGCGATCTGGTTCTCGCGCACCATCACGTTGTCGACTTCGCGTGTCTCGAGCGCGTCTTCGGCTGCAAGCCGGTACTTGTTGACGCCGACGATCACGTCGCGGCCGGCATCGATGCGGGCTTGCTTCTCGGCCGCGCTGGCCTCGATCTTGAGCTTGGCCCAGCCGCTGTCCACCGCCTTGACCATGCCGCCCATCGCCTCGACTTCCTCGATGATGGCCCACGCGGCATCGGCCATGTCCTGCGTCAGCCGCTCCATCGCATAGCTACCGGCCCAGGGGTCGATCACGTTGGTTATGTGCGTCTCTTCCTGGATGATGAGTTGCGTGTTGCGTGCGATGCGCGAGCTGAACTCGGTCGGCAGCGCGATCGCCTCGTCAAAGCTGTTGGTGTGTAGGCTCTGCGTGCCACCGAACACCGCCGCCATCGCCTCGATCGTGGTGCGCACGATGTTGTTGTACGGGTCCTGCTCGGCCAGGCTCCAACCCGAGGTCTGGCAGTGCGTGCGCAGCATCAGGCTCTTCGAGTTCGTCGTTCCAAAGCCGCTCATGATGCGGTGCCACAGCAGGCGCGCCGCGCGCAGCTTGGCGATCTCGAGGTAGAAGTTCATGCCGATCGCCCAGAAGAACGACAGGCGCGGCGCGAATTCGTCGACCGAGAGTCCCTGCGCAAGCGCGGCCTTCACGTATTCCTTGCCATCGGCGAGCGTGAACGCGAGTTCGAGCGCCTGGTTCGCACCGGCCTCCTGCATGTGGTAGCCGGAGATGCTGATCGAGTTGAACTTCGGCATCTTCTTCGCTGTGTACTCGATGATGTCGCCGACGATCTTCATCGACTGCGCCGGCGGGTAGATGTAGGTATTGCGGACCATGAACTCCTTCAGGATGTCGTTCTGGATGGTCCCCGAAAGCTTCTCCTCGCCCACACCCTGTTCTTCCGCCGCGACGATGTAGCCGGCGAGCACGGGCAGCACGGCGCCGTTCATCGTCATCGACACGCTAACGCGACCCAGCGGTATGCCGTCGAACAGTATCTTCATGTCCTCGACCGAGTCGATCGCGACACCGGCCTTGCCGACGTCGCCGGTGACGCGCGGATGGTCGCTGTCGTAGCCACGATGGGTCGCCAGGTCGAACGCTACCGACACGCCCTGCCCTCCGGCAGCGAGCGCCTTGCGGTAGAAGGCGTTGCTCTCCTCGGCTGTGGAAAAGCCCGCGTACTGGCGGATCGTCCACGGCCGCACGGCATACATCGTCGCCTGAGGGCCGCGCACGAACGGCGCGAAGCCCGGCAGCGTGTCGGCGTCGGGCAGGCCGGCGGTATCGGCCGCGGTGTACAGCGGCTTGACGACGATGCCTTCGGGTGTATGCCAGTTCAACGTCGCCAAGTCACCATGGGGCGCCGACTTGGCTGCTGCCTGAGCCCACTGGGCCAGCGTGGCATGCGGCGGTATGCGTGCGTTTTCGGACATCGGTTTCTCCGGCAACTCGGGCTTTCCTCGGGCCCCGGCGCGTGACGGCACTGCACCCGGTCGTCGCACCGCCCCGTTGGATGATCGGCGGGATCATCTCCGACTTTCTCGAACGCGCCGGCGTTGACTTGCATGTCTTGCCAGAGCGAGCATAATTATAAATGCAATTCTAACGAGAAGCTGACGATCGACCCTGACCTATCAAGCATGACCGAATCCGCCCCGCTAGCACCGCGTGCGCTGTACCAGGAAGTCGCCGAGCGGCTGCGCCAGCTGATATTCGCCCGCACTCTCGAGCCGGGCAGCCGCATCGACGAGCTCAGCCTGGTCGCCGAGTTGGGCATCAGCCGCACGCCGCTTCGCGAAGCGCTCAAGGTGCTCGCCGTCGAGGGTCTGGTGACGATGAAGGTGAGGCGCGGCGCCTACGTGACCGAGATGTCCGAACGCGACGTGACCGACATCTACCACCTGCTCGGACTGCTCGAGAGCGACGCAGTCGCGGCGGTGGCGGTTGATGCCACCGACGCGCAGATGGCGGAACTCGACGCGCTTCACGCCGAGCTCGAGTCCGCGCTTGGCGATCGCGAGCGCTTCTTCCGCCTGAACGAGGCGTTTCACCTGCGCATACTGGCGATCGCGGGCAACCGATGGCGCAACCAGATCGCGACCGACCTGCGCAAGGTGATGAAGCTCAACCGGCATCACTCGCTGTTCCGCCAGGGCAGGCTCGAAGAATCACTGGTCGAGCACCGCGAGTTGATGACCGCCTTGCGTCGGCGTGACGCTCCCGCCGCGGCCGCCCTGAGCACGCAGCACTTTCGAAATGGACTCGCCGCCGCAGCGCGGATTCCGCGCAAAGTCGGCAAGCGGCGAGCACCCGGGCGTCAAGCAGTCTGACCGCCCGGGGGGCCCGCAACACGGGGCTTCGCCCGCGTTCGGTTCAGGCGCGTTGCGCGATAGGCGTCACCGCCCGCTGCGCTGCGCCGGTGAAGAGCTGGCGCGGACGGCCGATCTTGTACTCGGGATCGCCGATCATCTCGTTGAGCTGCGCGATCCAGCCAACGGTGCGCGCCAGCGCGAAGACCGCGGTGAACAGGCTCACCGGAATGCCTATCGCGCGCTGGACGATGCCGGAGTAGAAGTCGACGTTCGGGTAGAGCTTGCGCGCGACGAAGTATTCGTCCTCGAGCGCGATCTTCTCAAGCGTCATCGCAAGCTTGAACAGCGGATCGTTGTGCAGCCCGAGTGCGGTGAGCACCTCGTGGCAGGTCTCGCGCATCAGCTTGGCTCGCGGATCGTAGTTCTTGTACACGCGGTGGCCGAAGCCCATCAGCTTGACGCCCGAGTTTTTGTCCTTCACCTGCTTGATGAACTCGCCGATCTTCTCCACCCCGCCCATCTGCTGCACCTCTTCGAGCATGTTCAGTGCGGCCTCGTTCGCACCGCCGTGCGCCGGACCCCACAGGCAGGCCACGCCGGCGGCGATGGCGGCAAACGGGTTCGTTCCCGACGAGCCGCAAAGGCGCACGGTCGAGGTCGAGGCGTTCTGTTCGTGATCGGCGTGCAGGATGAAGATGCGGTCCATCGCCCGCACGAGCACGTCGTTGGGCACGTAGTCCTCGCATGGGGTGGCGAACATCATGCGCATAAAGTTGCCGGCGTACGGCAGATCGTTCTTGGGGTAGATGTAGGGCTGCCCGACGTTGTACTTGTAGGCCATCGCGACCAGTGTTGGCATCTTGGCGATCAAGCGGACTGCCGAGATCTCGCGATGCGTCGGATTGTTGATGTCGGTGCTGTCGTGATAGAAGGCCGACAGTGCGCCGACAAGGCCGGTCAAGATCGCCATCGGGTGCGCGTCGCGGCGGAACCCGCGCAGGAAGAACTGCATCTGCTCGTTGACCATCGTGTGATGCGTCACCAGCCTGCTAAAGCTCGCCTTCTGCGTCGCGTTGGGCAGTTCGCCGTAAAGCAGCAGGTAGCAGGTTTCGAGGTAATCGCAGCTCTGCGCCAGTTGTTCGATCGGGTAGCCGCGGTAACGCAACTCGCCCTTGTCACCGTCGATGTAGGTGATGCTCGAGTTGCAGGACGCAGTCGACAGGAAGCCGGGGTCGTAAGTGAACTTGCCGGTCTGCCCGTAGAGCTTGCGGATGTCGATCACATCCGGTCCGACCGAGCCCTTGTAGATCGGCAGATCCATGGCAGGGCTGCCATCTGAAAAGGACAGCGTGGCTTTCACTTCGGATGGAGTCATGGCATTTCCTCGGGTAGTGGGTAGGTTGAAGGAAGGGTTCGCGACGTGCGCATCAGGCGGAGCATCTCGACCACCTCGGAGCGTGCGAGCTCTCCATCGGGCTCCTTGCGCGCCAGCAGCAGGTCGAGCAAGTCGTGATCGGGAAGGTCCATCAGCACTTGCAGGCCCCCGGCCTGCGTCTCGGTCAGCGCGGCATGGTGGCGCGCGAAGAAGCGTTCGATCAGGAGGTCGTTCTCGAGCAGCCCGCGCCGGCACCGCCAGCGCAGCCGGCTCATCGTTCGGGCATCGACGGTTTGCATGTCTGGCTCGAGATGACTGCGAGTCGCACCTGCTCAGATCGCGCGGCGCACCATCATTTCCTTGATCTTGCCGATCGCCTTGGTCGGATTCAGACCCTTGGGGCACACGTCCACGCAGTTCATGATGCTGTGGCAGCGGAACAGCCGGTAGGGGTCTTCGAGGTTGTCCAGCCGCGCCGCGGTGTCCTGATCGCGGCTGTCCGCGAGGAAGCGGTAAGCCTGCAACAGCCCGGCCGGGCCGACGAACTTGTCGGGATTCCACCAGTAACTCGGGCACGCCGTGGAGCAGCTCGCGCACAGGATGCACTCATAGAGCCCGTTGAGCTCCTCGCGCTCCTCGGGCGACTGCAGGCGCTCCTTCTGCGGCGGCCGCGAGTCGTTGACCAGGTACGGCTTGATCGACTCGTACTGGGCAAAAAACTGAGTCATGTCGACGATCAGGTCGCGGATCACTGGCAACCCCGGCAGCGGCTTCAGGACGACGGTTCCGGGCAGCGTGCGCATGTTCGTCAGGCACGCCAGGCCGTTCTTGCCATTGATGTTCATCCCGTCCGAGCCGCACACGCCCTCGCGGCACGAACGGCGAAAGCTCAGCGTGGGATCGACCGCCTTGAGCTTGATCAGCACGTCGAGCAGCATGCGCTCCGACCCGTCGAGCTCGACCTCGAGCGTCTGCATACGCGGCTTGGCGTCGGTGTCGGGGTCGTAGCGGTAGATCCGGAACGTGCGCTTGGTCATTTCGAGTCGTCTCTAGAAGGTGCGAACCTTGGGCGGCACGCCGTCCACCGTCAGTGGCTTCATCCGCACCGGCTTGTAGTCGAGACGGTCGCCGTCGCTGTACCAGAGCGTGTGCTTGAGCCAGTCGATGTCGTTGCGTCCGAGCGGATGCTCCGGATCGTCGGCCGCTCGCTCGTAGTCCTTCACCATGTGGGCGCCACGGCATTCGTGCCTAGCGGCCGCGGAGACCATCGTTGCACGCGCCACCTCGACCAGGTTCTCGACCTCGAGAGCCTCGATGCGCGCAGTGTTGAAGACCTTGGACTTATCCTTCAGGCCGATCATCTTGGCGCGCTTGGCGATCTGTGCAATCTGCCTCACGCCTTCGTCCATCAGGGCCTGCGTGCGAAACACCGCCGCATGGCTCTGCATCGTCTGGCGCAAGTCGTCGGCAACGTTCTGCGCGTATTCGCCCGAGCTGTTCGCGTCGAGCTGCGCCAGCCGCTGCAGCGCGCGGTCAGCGGCGTCGGCCGGAAGCGGCTTGTGGGCCTTGCTCTTCTGGTTGAACTCGACGATATGGTTGCCCGCAGCGCGGCCGAAGACGACCAGATCGAGCAGCGAGTTGCACCCGAGACGATTGGCGCCGTGCACGCTGACGCACGAACACTCGCCGACCGCATACAGGCCGTTCACCGGCGCAACCGGGTCGCCGTGTTTGGGCACCACCACCTGGCCATGGATGTTGGTCGGAACGCCGCCCATCTGGTAGTGCAGCGTCGGGACGACGGGGATCGGCTCCCGCGTGATATCGACGTTGGCGAAGTTGTGCCCGATCTCGTAGATCGAGGGCAGCCGTTTCATGATCGTTTCGGCGCCGAGGTGAGTCATGTCGAGGACGATGTAGTCCTTGTTCGGGCCGCAGCCTCGCCCTTCCTTGATCTCCTGGTCCATCGAGCGGCTGACGAAGTCGCGCGGCGCCAGGTCCTTGAGCGTCGGAGCGTAACGCTCCATGAAGCGCTCGCCGTTGCAATTGCGCAGGATTCCGCCTTCGCCGCGGCAGCCTTCGGTTAGCAGCACGCCGGCGCCTGCCACGCCGGTCGGGTGGAACTGCCAGAACTCCATGTCCTGCAACGGAATGCCTGCCCGCGCCGCCATCCCAAGGCCGTCGCCGGTGTTGATGAAGGCGTTCGTGCTCGCGGCGAAGATCCGCCCAGCGCCTCCGGTGGCGAGCAGCGTGGTCTTCGCTTCGAGGATGTGCACCTCGCCGGTTTCCATCTCGAGCGCGATGACGCCGAGCACGTCGCCCTCGGCGTCACGTATCAGATCGAGCGCCATCCATTCGACGAAGAAATTTGTGCGCTCCTTGATGTTCTGCTGGTACAGCGTGTGCAACATCGCGTGGCCGGTGCGATCGGCCGCGGCACAGGCGCGCTGCACCGGCTTCTCGCCGTAGTTCGCCGTGTGGCCGCCGAACGGGCGCTGGTAGATCGTGCTGTCGGCGTTGCGGTCGAACGGCATGCCGAAGTGCTCGAGTTCGTAGACGACCCTGGGCGCCTCGCGGCACATGAACTCGATCGCGTCCTGGTCGCCGAGCCAGTCGGACCCCTTGATCGTGTCGTAGAAGTGGTAATGCCAGGTGTCCTCGCTCATGTTGGACAGCGACGCGGCGATGCCGCCTTGCGCCGCCACCGTGTGCGAGCGGGTCGGGAACACCTTCGACAGCACCGCCACGTTCAGCCCGGCACGCGCCAGTTGCAAAGATGCGCGCATGCCGGAACCGCCCGCGCCTACGATGACGGCGTCGAACTTGCGTCTGCTCAGCTTGGACGTCGACGCCATCAGAGTCTCCACAGAACCTGCACTGCCCAACCAGTGCAACCGGCCAACCACGCGATAGCGAGCACCTGCAACAGCAGGCGCGCACCGACGGGCTTGATGTAGTCCATCAGGATGTCGCGTACGCCAACCCAGGCGTGGTACCCCAGACTCAATATCACGACGAAGGTCAACACCTTCATCCACTGCGGCGCGAAGATCCCTGCCCAGCGGTCGTAACCCAGTTCTCCGGGCAACAGCAGCTGCAGCAGAACCACCAGCGTGAACAGCGCCATCAGCAACGCCGTGACGCGCTGCGAAAGCCAGTCGCGCAAGCCGTAGTGCGCACCGACGACAAGGCGTTTCGAGCCGTGGTTGTTGGTCATTTGCGGAAGGTCTCCGTGGGGAGTCTGGACGACTGGGCGCCGCGCGCGGGCATCGGCCGAACCGTCAATACAAGCCGAATAGCTTGGCGCCCAGCAGCGCAGTCAGCAATGCGCTCGACGACAGCGTGAACAGCGCCGACTGGCGTCCGAAGTCGTTGCTCACGCTGTGCGTGGCATCCATCCACAGGTGACGCAGCCCGGCGATGAAGTGCTGAAGGTAGGCCCAGATCAGCGCCAGCGCGGCGAGTTTGACCGCCCACGGCGGGACGAAGCCCAGGCCTGCGACAAAGGCACTCGCGAAACTGCCAAACGAGATTTCGGAGGTCACGCTGGTGTCGAACATCCAAATTGCGAAGGGGAGCAGGACGAAGAGGACCGCGCCGCTGACCCGGTGCAAGAGCGACACCAGACCTGCCAACGGAAGCCGGTACTGCAATGCGTCGAACAGGCGCATCGTGCCCGGTCTTGTCTTTGCGGTTTGAGCCATACCGATCCTTGTTCTGAGCATGGTGCAGGCTCTCGCCTGGCCGAACGATTCTAGGGGAACGGCGCAGTGTCGCACGCCCCGGCAGCCGGTCCAGTGATCCAGCGCAACCGGGCCTGCTCGCGCGATGGTCGACCGTGTGCCGCATCAACTCAGTTCGTTGCGATAGTAGTGCGCCGTCGTGTCATATAGGCCGCGCCGCAATTCGACCGGCCGATCGCCATAGGTGAAGGAAAGTCGCTCGACGCTCAACAGCGGCGCGCCCAGGGGCAGCGCCAGTAATGCCGAAGCCTCGGCGTCGGCCGTGACGGCGCGCAGCTTCTCCTCGGCCCGGATCATCCGGACACCGAACTCCGACTCGAACAGGCCGTACATCGGACCCTTGTATTGGGCGAGGCGCTCCGCGGTCAGGCCCTTGAACGCGTTCCCTGGCAGCCAGATATCGTCCAGCACGACCGGTCTGCCACGAAACGAGAGCACTCGCCTGACCTGCACAACGGCGTCGCCTGCCTTCAGCGAGAGTGCGCGCGCCACGTCGGCTGGGGCGCGAAGGCGCCGGCAGTCGACGACGCGGCGAGCCATCGCGCCTTCCTCGCCGTCGTCGGGCGTCAGACGAAGGAAGCGAAACTGCACCCGTTGCTCGGCGTGGGTGGCGACGAACGTTCCCTTCCCCTGCCGCCGAACGAGCAGGTGCTCGTCCGCCAAGGCATCGATCGCCTTGCGCACGGTGCCCTGGCTGACCTTGAAGCGCCCCGCAAGCTCGACCTCGCTCGGGATCATCTCGCCCGGCCGCCACTCGCCGCCCTGAAGGCTGCGCGTCAGCAGCGCCTCGATCTGTCGGTACAGCGGGCTGAAGGCCGGTGCCGCCTCGCGCGCGCTATCGGCTGCAGCCGGCGCCGCACGGGCATGATTTGTCGGCGAAACCATTGGCGCGATTGCAGCACAGCGCCAGTCCGGCGTCGACAATCCAATCAAAGACCGTTGATCTAAGACATAAGAGTCGCTCAAGCCGCACCACCGCGCGCCACCGGTTGGCTACACTCGGATCGATGCGGGCCGGCAGCGATTTGGGGCCCGCCACCACCCACCCACTTCCCACGGAGCCTCCCCATGAGCAAGACCCCCGTACGTGTGGCCGTCACCGGCGCCGCAGGCCAGATCGGCTATGCCATCCTGTTTCGCATCGCCTCGGGCGAAATGCTGGGCCGGGACCAGCCGGTCATCCTCAGCCTGCTCGAGGTGCCGGCGGAGAAGCCCCAGCAGGCACTTCAGGGCGTGATGATGGAACTGCAGGACTGTGCCTTCCCGCTGCTCGCGGGGATGGAGGCTCACAGCGAACCTATGACGGCGTTCAAGGACGTCGACTACGCGCTCCTGATCGGTTCCCGCCCGCGCGGCCCCGGCATGGAGCGCGCCGAGTTGCTGGCCGTCAACGGCGCCATCTTCACGGCACAAGGCAAGGCACTGAACGCGGTCGCCCGCCGCAACGTCAGGGTATTGGTCGTGGGCAATCCGGCCAACACCAACGCCTACATCGCGATGAAGAGCGCGCCCGGCCTGGCGCGTCGCAACTTCACCGCGATGCTGCGCCTGGATCACAACCGCGCGCTCAGCCAGCTCGCCGCGAAGACGGGCAAGCCGGTGGCGGGCATCGAGAAGCTCGCCGTCTGGGGTAACCATTCGCCGAGCATGTACGCCGACTACCGCTTCGCCACCATTGGCGGGCAGGGCGTGAAGGCGATGATCAACGACGACGCGTGGAACCGCGATGTGTTCATGCCGACGGTCGGCAAGCGCGGTGCCGCGATCATCGCCGCGCGCGGCGTGTCGTCCGCCGCGTCGGCCGCGAACGCCGCGATCGACCATATGCGCGACTGGACGCTCGGTACCGCCGGCAAATGGGTGACGATGGGCGTGCCGAGCAACGGCGAATACGGCATCCCAAAGGACGTGATGTTCGGCTTTCCGGTTACCACGGCGGGCGGCGACTACCAGGTCGTAGAGGGTCTGCCGATCGACGCCTTCAGCCAACAGCGCATCGACCTCACGCTGAAGGAACTGCTCGACGAGCAGGACGGCGTGAAGCACCTTCTCTGAGCGGCAACCGGCCGCTTTGCCGACGCTGCGCCGCGGCAGCAAGACGGTGAGCCTGCACCCGCGCCAAGCGCTGTTCGAGCCGGGCGACACCGCGCCGTCGCTGCCGGTGTGCGACCACTATGCCGGTGTCGAGTCGCGCATGCGTAAGGGCCTGGCGTTGCAGGGCGAATTGGGCCCGGTATTCGACCTCACGCTCGATTGCGAGGACGGCGCGCCGGTGGGCGACGAGGCCGAACATGCGCAGTTGGTGGCCGAACTCGTCGACTCGTCGCTGAACCTGCACGACCGCGTCGGCGCGCGCCTGCATCCGGTGCGCGACGCGGCGTTCGCGCTCGACGCGGAGATCCTGGTGCAACGCAGCGGCCATCGCTTGGCCTATCTGATGCTGCCCAAGGTTCAGGGGCTGACCGACGTGCAGCGTGCCAGCGACGAAATCGATCGCCTATCGCGGGTGCGCGGGCTGAAGCGCCAGATCCCGTTGCACGTCCTAGTCGAAACGCATGGGGCGCTGGCCGAGGTCGGCGCGCTCGCCGCGCATCCGCGCGTCGAGTCGCTGTCGTTCGGGCTGATGGACTTCGTTGCGGCGCACCGAGGCGCGATCCCGCAATCGGCGATGAGCGCGGAGGGGCAGTTCGAGCATCCGCTGGTCGTGCGCGCCAAGCTCGAGATTTCGGCCGCTTGCCATGCCCACGGAAAGACGGCGTCACATTGCGTGGTGACCGAATTCAGGCAACCCGAGCTGCTCGAGGTTGCTGCGCAGAAGGCGGCGCGAAGTTTCGGCTACACGCGCATGTGGAGCATCCATCCCGACCAGATCCAGCCCATCGTCGACGCATTCGCGCCGTCGACGGCCGAGGTCGACCTCTCCGTCGAGATCCTGCTTGCCGCGCAGGCCGCAAATTGGGCTCCGATCAGCCATCCGCAGGGCGTTGCCGCCACGCTGCACGACCGCGCCAGCTACCGCTACTTCTGGCACGTGCTCGAGCTCGCCTACAGAACAGGGCAGCCTCTGCCGGACGAAGCGCGGCAGGCATTCTTCGACAACGCAGCCGCCTGAACGACCGCCTGGCCGGCCGGTCAGGCGGTGCAATTTGTTGCAATCGAAGGCGACCGAGACTGAAGCTTGGCGCGGGTTCGGCCGAAAATGTGGCATCCCTTAACCGAAGGAAGCCATCCATGCCTCGCATTTCCGCCCTGACCCTTGCCCTCGCCCTGAGCCTGACCGGCGCTACGACGCTGGCACAGACCGCGTCCGACTCCAAGCCGGCAGCCAAGACAGCCACGCCGCGCTCGGCTCCTAAGTCCGAAACAAAGAGCCTGGCGCTTGCCTCGGAGACCGCGGAAGCCATCAGCGCCAATCAGCTCGACATCGCCGCACGCGTGCTCACCGGCAAGGCCGAGTGCGAGTACAACCAGACGGTCGACGTCGAGGCGGTCCGCGAGCAACCGGGCGCGTTCACGGTCCGCTTCAAGGCCGCGACCTACGTGATGGTGCCGGAGGAAACGTCCACCGGAGCGATCAAGCTCCTGGACCGCAAGACGGGCGTCGTCTGGCTGCAGATTCCGTCCAAGTCGATGCTGCTCAACAGCCGAGCGGGCCAGCGCCTGGTCGACCGCTGCACGCAGTCCGAGCAACGCACCGCGATGGCCGCGGTCGCCGGCGCCGCCAATTCCTCGGCCAAGGCAGCGCCGGCCGCGGACGCAAGCACGCCGCGCAAGTAAGGGTCGGCTGGCCCCGGCGGCGGATCGACCCGGTCGTCGCGCCGCCGCTGACCGCGACCGTCCGCGGTGGCGGCTACGCTTGCGTGCGCAGGGCGCGCGTCTAACGGGCATGCCAAAATTGGTATGTGCAATCCGTACATACCACGTCGAGGATGCCGGTCATGGAAGCGACCGTTGCCGAGCGTGGCCAGATCACGCTGCCGAAGGCGATTCGGGACGCTCTCGGCCTGAACAAGGGCACCCGGCTCAGGATCGAACTCGGCGGCAGCCGCATCGTCATCCGCAAGGACGCGAGCGACGCCATTTCGCGCGTCCGAGGCCGCTTCAGCCCTGACGGCTTCGAATCGGTCGACCATGCACTGCGCGCCGTACGCGGCTGCACGCGGGGCCACGCGGTCGACAAGCAGTCGTGATCGCCATCGACTCTTCGGTGCTGGTCGACCTGCTGTGCGACAGTGAGCGTGGCGACGCCGCCGAACCGACGCCAAGAGACGCCCTCGCCCGCGGACCGGTCGTCGTATGCGACGTCGTCGTCGCCGAGGTTTGCAGTTCGCTGCACGAGGGCGACCAGGCAATGCAGGCGCTGGAAGACATGGGCATCCCCTATAGCGCGATCGAGCAGAAGGCCACTGTGCGCGCCGGTGAGATGCAGCGGCGCTACCACGCCCGCGGCGGCGCGCGGCAGCGAACCGTGCCAGACTTCGTCGTCGGCGCCCACGCGCTGCTGCAGTGCGACGCGCTGATTACCCGCGACGGGTCTTTCTTTCGCGAAAATTTCAAGGGCCTCAAGATCATCGCCCCGAAGGCATTCTGAACCGCCCGGCTTCGCCCATCCTCAAGCTGCCAAACCAGGAAGTCACCATGCTCCAAGCCTACCGTTCCCATGTCGCCGAACGTGCCGCGCTCGGCATTCCCCCGCTGCCCTTGAACGCGCAGCAGACCGCGGCGCTGATCGAGTTGCTGAAGGCGCCACCCGCAGGCGAAGAGGCGACGCTGGTCGAACTGATCACCCACCGCGTACCGGCCGGTGTCGACGACGCCGCAAAGGTCAAGGCGAGCTACCTCGCGGCGGTCGCCCACGGCAGCGAGCGCTGCCCGCTGATCTCGCGCGAAGAGGCGACCGAACTGCTCGGTACCATGCTCGGCGGCTACAACATCGCGCCGCTGATCGATCTTCTGGAAGACGCGCGGGTCGGCGCCGTCGCCGCCGTGGCACTGAAGAAGACCCTGCTGATGTTCGACGCGTTCCACGACGTCAAAGTCAAGGCGGACGCGGGCAACACGAACGCCAGGGCCGTGCTGCAAAGCTGGTCCGACGGCGAGTGGTTCACCAGCCGCCCGCAAGTGCCGGCAAGCATCACCGTGAGCATCTTCAAGGTGGCCGGCGAGATCAACACCGACGATCTGTCCCCCGCGCCCGACGCCTGGAGCCGGCCCGACATTCCGCTGCACGCGCTGGCGATGCACAAGAACCCCCGCCCCGGCATCGTGCCCGAGGAAGAAGGCAAGCGCGGGCCCGTCAAGTTCATCGAAGACCTGCGTGCGCGCGGCCACTTGGTGGCCTATGTCGGTGACGTGGTAGGCACTGGCTCGAGCCGCAAGTCGGCGACCAACTCGGTGCTGTGGTTCACCGGCGAGGACATCCCGTTTGTGCCGAACAAGCGATTCGGCGGCGTATGCCTGGGCGGCAAGATCGCGCCGATCTTCTACAACACGATGGAAGACGCCGGCGCGCTGCCGATCGAACTCGACGTCAGCCAGATGGCGATGGGCGACGTGGTCGAGCTGCGCCCCTACGAAGGCAAGGCGCTCAAGGGCGGCAAGGTCATCGCCGAGTTCAAGGTCAAGAGCGAGGTGCTGTTCGACGAGGTTCGCGCCGGCGGCCGCATTCCACTGATCGTCGGCCGCGGTCTCACCGCGAAGGCGCGCGAGGCGCTGGGCCTGCCACCTTCCACGTTGTTTCGCCTGCCGCACAACCCGGCAGACACGAAGCGCGGCTACTCGCTGGCGCAGAAGATCGTCGGCAAGGCCTGCGGACTGCCGGTGGTGGGCGGCAACCAGCAGGGCGTTCGGCCGGGCACCTACTGCGAACCGCGCATGACCTCGGTCGGCTCGCAGGACACGACTGGCCCGATGACGCGCGACGAGCTGAAGGACCTCGCGTGCCTTGGTTTCTCGGCCGACCTGGTGATGCAGAGCTTCTGCCACACGGCGGCGTATCCGAAACCGGTCGACGTGAAGATGCACCACGAGCTGCCCGCGTTCATGAGCACCCGCGGCGGCGTCAGCCTGCGACCGGGCGACGGCATCATTCACTCTTGGCTGAACCGGTTCCTTCTGCCCGACACGGTCGGCACCGGCGGCGACAGCCACACGCGCTTCCCGATCGGCATCAGCTTCCCGGCCGGATCGGGCCTGGTCGCTTTCGCTGCCGCTACCGGTGTGATCCCCCTGGACATGCCCGAGAGCGTGCTGGTGCGCTTCAAGGGGAAGATGCAGCCCGGGGTGACGCTGCGCGACCTCGTGAACGCGATCCCGCTCTACGCGATCAAGGCCGGGCTGCTGACCGTCGCCAAGCAGGGCAAGAAGAACATCTTCTCCGGCCGCATCCTCGAAATCGAAGGCCTGCCCGACTTGAAGGTGGAACAGGCCTTCGAGCTCACGGATGCCTCGGCCGAACGCAGCGCCGCTGGCTGCACGGTGCACCTGAACCAGGCGCCGATCAAGGAGTACATCCACAGCAACATCACGCTGATGAAGCACATGATCGCCAGCGGCTACCAGGATGCGCGGACGCTCTCCCGGCGCATCGCAGCGCAGCAGGCCTGGCTCGCCGACCCGAAGCTGCTGAAGGCCGACGCCGATGCCGAGTACGCCGCCGTGATCGAGATCGATCTCGCGGACATCCGCGAGCCGATCGTCGCGTGCCCGAACGATCCCGACGACGTGAAGACGCTGGGCGAAGTCGCCGGCGCCAAGATCGACGAGGTGTTCATCGGCAGTTGCATGACCAACGTCGGCCACTTCCGCGCCGCGAGCAAGCTGCTCGAAGGCAAGCGCGACATACCGGTCAAGCTGTGGATCGCGCCGCCCACGAAGATGGACGCGCAGCAGCTGACCGAGGAAGGCCACTACGGCGTTCTCGGCACTGCCGGCGCGCGGATGGAAATGCCAGGCTGCAGCCTTTGCATGGGCAACCAGGCTCAGGTGAAGGAAGGCGCGACGGTGTTCTCGACCAGCACGCGCAACTTCCCGAACCGGCTGGGCAAGAACAGCAACGTGTATCTCGGCTCGGCCGAACTCGCGGCGATTTGCTCGCGTCTGGGCCGCATCCCGACCAAGGACGAATACATGGCCGGCGTCGGCGCGCTGGCGCCGAGCAGCGACAAGATCTACAAGTACCTCAACTTCGACCAGATTGAGGCATTCAGGGCGGTTGCCGACACCGTCAAGGCCTGAGCAGGAACTCTCCAGGAAGAGGCCTGCGCATCAAGCGCGTGCGCCGCGGCAGTCGCTGCTCGGGCGTCACCCGCCCCGGCGGTCACTCGTCGCGAATCGCGAGCCGCAGCCCGGATGGCATGGTGCCGACCCAGCTGCGCTCCAGCTCCTCGTACTCCTCGTGTGTCGCCTCCGAGACCTCGACCTCCGGGCGGGTCTCAAGCTGCGCCAACAGTAGCGCGCGCTCATCGCGCCGCGCGGCTTCGACCTGAAGCAAGCGCAACCGATCGATGATCATCTGCAGGGATGGCGACGGTTCCTCGTTGGCCAGCATCTCGGCCTGAACGAGTGCCTTGCCGAGTATCTGACCCGGCAGCGCAGCGACGCCGGGCCAGCCCCTGCGCCCCAGCTCGTCGTGCACAAAGGCCAGGTGTCTCATTAGGTGGGCGGCTTCGCTGTGTTCCTGGATCAGCAGCTGCTGGCGCAGCTCGGCCTGCAGCTGAGACAGTGACGGCTGCTGGTCCGCCGGCGGCGCGCGGCGGCGGTCGACGAGAACCACATGCAGCTGGCTGCCGCGCCGCTCCAGCCCGAGCGGGCGGCCCAGCAGGCCCTTGAGCTGCCGCAGGGGATTATGCGCAGCCCCGACGCCCGCGGCGACGCGCCGATCCTTGACCGGGATCTTGCGCGTCCTTTCGCTGGCGGGTGGACTGGTGGGCATTGAGCCTGCCTTGGTTCGGGTTTTGGGGTTCGACCCAGCGGTTTTCGGCGCTCCACGCGCCTTCTCAAGTGTGCACGAAGGTTCGCCTGCCGACACCGCCGCATTCGAGACGGATTTGGCACCCGCGGGCAAGTTGCGAGGCCCTGCTCCGGCAAGGCTTGCACCGCGTCGCATGGCAATGCCGCCCAGGCCCCTGCCATCGATCAGTCAGGGAGTCGCTGGCGGTGCGATCTGCTCAGCGTAGTCGACCAGCGCTTCGAGAATCGCCTGCCCTCGCGCGTCGGCCGATTCCGCCAGTGTGTCGATGCGGTCGAGGAACGCCGCGAGCGCGAGTCCGCCGCCGACTCCCTGGTGCAGGCGTTCGCTGCAATGCGCCACCCAGCGCGCCTGCTCGGCGGCGGACAGCGTCTGCGCGAAGTTGCGCGCGCGGTAGCGGAACACAAGTTCGTCCAGCCGAGCGTCGTCGAAACCGGTTCGCGCCGCCGCAAGGCTGTCGGCACTCATGCGCCGCAGCCGCTCGAGCGCGAGGCGGTCGCTGTTGCCAACGAAACCACCGTACAGGTCCTCGTCGACATCGGGCGCGTGCTCGGGCTTGGGTCGCGCGAACACCTCGGCCCAGCATTCACGCGGCACCGGCCGAGTGTGCGCTGCGATCTCAGCGTGCCGCAGCGCCTGCGCCACGTCCAGGCCCCAGTGCGCGGCCTGCACGTCGCCCAGTGTCTTCAGATTGCCGATCACGATCGGCGACTTGTTGATGTGGATGGTCTTGATCGGCAGCCGCGTCACGCCTTCGGGCAGTTCGTCCTGCCGCGTGAACATGCGCCGCCGGATCGTCTCGGCGTCGAGGCCGGCGAGTTCGCCCAGGTCGGACGCCAGGTCCCACACGATCAGCTCGTTCTTGTTCGTTGGATGCGGCGCCAGCGGCCAGACCACGGCCATGCATCCGCGCTCGGGCGGGTACCGGCCCGAGACGTGCAGGAAAGGTCGCGGCCCCGCGTGCCCGATTTCGTCGAGCACCGCATCCTTCCTGCGCAGGCGCAGGCAGAACTGCCACAGCTTGGGTTGAAGCGCCTTCACCATCCGCGCCAACGCGATCGTCGCGCGCACGTCCGACAGCGCCTCGTGCGCCGAGGCGTGGGCGATGCCGTTCGCGGCGCTCAGGTGTTCGAGCTTGAACGAGGTGCGTTCGTCATCTCGCCTTGGCCAGGCCAAGCCCTCGGGCCGGAGTGCGTACACGCAGCGAACGACGTCGAGCAGGTCCCAGCGTCCGCACTCGTTCTGCCATTCGCGTGCGTACGGATCGATCAGGTTGCGCCAGAACAGATGCCTCGTGACCTCGTCGTCGAAGCGGATGCTGTTGTAGCCGACGCCGGTCGTTCCCGGCAGTGCGAGTTCGGTCTCGACCACTGCCGCGAACGAGTGCTCCGGCAGTCCCTGCGCCAGGCAAGTCTGCGGCAGGATGCCCGTCAGCAGGCACGCCTGCGGGTCGGGCAGGTAGTCGCTTGCCGGCTGGCAGAAGTGCATCACCGGGGCGCCGACTTCGTTCAGGTCCGCGTCGGTGCGGATACCGGCGAACTGCGCGGGCCGGTCGCGCCGCGGCACGATGCCGAAGGTCTCGTAGTCGTGCCAGAAGAAGCTCATCGTGCTCATGTCCGCAAGATACCCGAAGAACCGCGTACACGAGCGGCCGCAGCCCACAAGGACAGGACGCGCGGGCCTCATGCGCTCGCCACTGTCGTCCTCCACGAGTTCAGACCGATCCACGGTTGCTCGATCTTCGCGATCGTTGATCGTGCGCAATTCACGCACCACCCTGCCCCGCCTAGAGTGCGCATCAAGGGCCGATGGCCGCTCGCAGTTCCAGGTTCAACGGAGGAATGGGTATGAATAAGTCGAAGTCATGGGGTCTTTCGCTTGTCGTTGCGCTGCTCGTCGCAGCGTGCGGTGGTAGTGATCCCTACGTTCCCGGTAGCGGCTCGCCATCCGGTGCACCGACGACGAAGGGCAGCTTCACTGCGGTGGTGTCGTTCGGCGACAGCCTGAGCGACCTTGGTACCTACACGCCGGCAACCGTGATCCCTGGAACCAACCCGCCCGTCTATATGGGCGGCAAGTTCACGACCAACAGCGCGACCAGCACGATCTGGGTCGAGAACCTGACCACTTCGCTAGGCTTGGTGATCACACCCGCAGCGATGGGCTTTGCCGGCCAGTCGGTCGCGTGCCCGATTGCTGCGCAGGTTCCGTCGCTGGCGAACACCTGCACCGGCTACGGCCAGGGCGGCTCGCGGGTGACCGATCCGAATGGCATCGGGCACTCGACCGGCGCGCTGACCGTGCCGGTGGTCACGCAGATCGCCAATCACCTGGCACGCTTCGTCAGCTTCAAGAGCACCGATCTCATCTTCGTCCTAGCCGGCAACAACGACGTCTTCGTGCAGTTCGCAACCTTCGCCGCCACCGCTGCGCAGGTGCAGGCCGACGCGGCTGCCGGCAAGCTGACCGCAGACCAGGCGAACACGGCACTGTTCAACGCCCAGACCGTGGCGTTGGCCGGAATGAAGCAGGCGGCGCAAGAACTCGGCGGCTATGTGATCAATCAAATCCTCGCGAAAGGCGGCAAGTACGTCACGGTGATGATGCTTCCAGACTTTGCCTTGACGCCGTTCGGGCAGTCGCTGCCGGCGAGTGCTCAGCCCGTCGCCACTGCGTTGTCGCAGAACTTCAATCTGTGGCTGCGCGACACCTTGACTAACCAGCCGGTGCAATTGATTGACACCTTGGTCTTCTTCGACTCCATCGCCGCCGATCCGTCCCATTACGGCATCACGAACATGACGACGCCAGCGTGCGACGCGGCGAAGATTAGTGTCATCACCGGCGGCGCAGTGACCGATGGTTCATCGCTGTTCTGCAACAGCACGCCCGGCGTGCCTTACAACGGCTTGGCGACCGGCGCCAGTGCAACAACCTGGTTCTGGGCCGACGGCGTGCACCCGACGACTATCGGCCACAAGATTTTCAGCGACGCCGTCATCTCGCAGCTCAAGTCCTTCGGCTGGATCTGACAACGCGCCAAACAGGAGAAATCCAATGACATCCAGACTCCAAACGATCGCCGTTGCCATCGCGGCGATGCTCGCCGCAGGCGCCGCTTCGGCGCAGGAAAACGCCGTCAAGTTCGGCGTCGTCGAATACACGACGCACGCCGAGACCAGCGGCATCACTGGCGTTGGCGTTCCTCCCGGCGCTGATGCAACGGTCGGCAACGCGACAACCGTGGTCTTCACCTACGAACGCCTGCTGACGCCGAACATCGGCGCCGAGATCGCTTTGGGCATTCCGCCGACGATCAAGGCCAACGCGGCAGGAACCGTGGCCTTTCTCGGCAGCGACGTCCTGTCGGCCAAGGTCGTTGCGCCGGCCTTCTTCCTGAACTACCACTTCGGCGCCATCGGCGACACGTGGCGGCCGTATCTCGGCATCGGCTTCAACTACACGCGCTTCATGAGCATCGAGTCGACGCTCGCGCCGAGCGTGCAGATGAGCGACTCGTGGGGCTGGGCCGCTCAGGGTGGCATCTCGTACGCGATCAACGACAAGTGGAGTCTGTTCGGCAGCATCGCCGCGCTCCAGGTCAAGAGCAACCTCGTCGCGTCGGGCGCGACGGTGCTGCAGACGTCGATCAACTTCAGGCCGATCACCTACACGATCGGCGCGGCTTACAGCTTCTGACGCCGCAACTCCGGCGGGGCGCGCCTTCGGGTCGCGCCCAGTTGCGGCCTTCAGTCAAAGGCAAAGACGCGCTTCCAGTCGTCCTTGATGCTGATGACAGTCCAGCCCTTTGCTTTCGCTTCTTCGTACAGCGCCTGGGTAAAGGTGCCGACCCGGCTTGCCGACTGGCCCGCCGCGGGTCCATAGGCGTATTCGCGCTGCGCGTCGTCGTGCAGCACCAGCATGCCGAGCCGCGCACCCGCGCCGGCCGTCGTCCACTCGAGCATCTGCTGGTCGCCGTCGGAGTTCCCGAACGCTGCCTGCGGACGGCGGCCGATCATCATGTTGATGCCGACCGGCTTGCCGGCCTTGTCGTTGATGAACAGCAGCGCCGGCGCGTTGGTCAGTGTCGGCTTGCCGTCGCGCACGGCGTAATCGACCTTGAGCAGCGTGCCCATCACCTGCTCAGGTGGCACGCCATAGACGGTTTCGGCGAACGCGCGAACAAACTCCTGCCCGCCGCCGGTGACGATGTAGGTTCGGTAGCCGTTGCTGCGCAGGTACTTCATCACCTCGAGCATCGGCGCGTAGACGAGCTCGGTATACGGCCGCCCGTACTTCGGATGCTTGGACGTGGTGGCCCATGTCTTCACGACCTCATGAAAGACCTCGATAGTGAGCCCGCTCTGCGAGGCGGCAACGATCTTCAACAGGTCTTCCTCGGTGAACCTGGCCATCGTCTCGCGGTCGCCCGAGACGACGGCCTTGAACGGCGCTTCGCCTGCCAGCGCCGGCTGCGCCTTGACGACGTCCTTCACGCGATCGAGCGCGAAGGCGACCTGCGCATACATCGGTTGCTCGACCCACAGCGTGCCGTCCTGGTCGAAGGTGGCGACGCGCTGCGCCAGCGGAACGAATTGCCGGCTCGCCGGGTCGGTCGTCGTCCGCACGAACTGGACGATGGCACTCTTGGTCGGGCCGTCGTTCCACGACGGCAACGGGTCGGTTACCGGCGTGATCTGTGCACACGCGGCGAGCGCCGCGATCGACAGCGCCAGCACGAGTCGGCGCGTAACCTGCAATCCTGAATTCATCGCGGCTTCCGTTCGTTGGTGGAATCGAGTGCGATCGTACAGTGCCGCCTCCGCTCACCGCTTCGCCGCGCCGCCGCGCTGCGCCTCGATGCTCAGGCGCTGGACGAGAGTTCGCGCCTGCGGGTTGGTCGGATCCAGCGTCTGTGTCCGCTCGGCCCACAGCAGCGCGTCGCTCCAGCGGCGATCGCCGGCATGCAGCAGGGCCAGCGCATAGGGCACCGCGGGGTCGCGCGGGTCGAGGCGATAGGCTTGTTCGAACGCCCGAATGGCGTCGGCGCGCTTGCCGCTCTGCTGCAACGCAAGGCCGAGGTTGTAGCGCACACGAGCCCGATCCGGCAGCAGCGACGCGGCACGCCCAAGCGCCGCAGCGGCGTCCGCCATGCGCCCCTGCTCGGCCAGAACGAGCCCGAGCGAGTATTGCAATTCGCCCTGCGCCGGAACGCGCCTGACGCCCTCGCCCAGCACCTGCTCGGCATCGACAAGGCGTGCCCTCGCGCCATAGAACTGCGCCAGGTTGGCGCGTGCCGGCGTGAAGTCCGGATCGATGCGCAGCGCGGCCAGGTATTCGGCTTCGGCCAGGTCGGGCTGGCCGGTGTTCTGGTAGATCACGGCGAGGTTCAGCCGCGCGCCAGGCATGTCCAGCGACACGCTCTGAGCCGCGATGTACTCGGCGAGCGCGGCGTCGAAGGCCTGCCGGGTCGCCGCATCGAAACCCGTCGGCTCGATCGACGAGAGCACACGCGCCGCGTTGCCGCGCACCGCGCGGATGGGATCACGCAGCAGCGGCGCGAGCGCCTGCAAACGCTGGCTGGGAGCAAAGTGCTCCAGGCTGTCGGCCGCCGCTGCGCGCACTTCGGCATCGGCGTCGCGTGTGGCGGCGATGCGCTCGGCCTCGTGGCCCGACGCGTAGTTGCGCAAGCCCGCCAGCGCGGCGGCGCGCACGACGGCCGGGTTTGCCGGGTCGGACGCGAGCGCCGCCAGAGCGGCATCGGCGTCCGGCGCACCGGCCTGCGCGGCGGCCAGCGCCAATCCGAAGTGCGGCGTTTCGCGCCGCTTCGCGCCGTACCAGCGCTGCGCCGCGGCCGCTGCCCATGCCGGCGACCTGTCCTTGTGGCAGGCAGTGCAGGCGTCGGGCGCGCCGGTGGCGGCGTCCAGGTCCGGTCGCGGGACACGCATGCCGTGGTCCGGCCGCGGGTGCACGATCATGTAGTTCGTGATCGGCATGTGGCAGTTCACGCACTGTGCGCCCGACGTTCCAACTGCGTGGTGATGATGCGCCGGGCTGTCGAAGTTGCCGGCCGCAGTGGGAAAGCGAGGGTTCGCCGGCGTCTGGTGGCACTGCAGGCAGACGCCGTTGCCCTCGACCTTGAGCTTGCTCGTGTGGGCGTCGTGGCAATCGGTGCAACGCACGCCGAACCGGTACATCCTGCTCTGCCGCAGCGAACCGTAGACGTAGACCTCCTCGCGCTGCTGCCCGTCGGCGTAGTACAGCGGCGGCGTCAGGCGCGCCGGCATGAAGTTGTCGAGCAACGGTTCGCCGGCGATCGGCGTCGCTGCGAGGTCACTGCGCCGCGAATGGCAGGCGGCGCAGACCTCAACTTCG
>Ga0209048_10001126_pt1 | contig 27907 bp, 28 predicted proteins | sample FrelakmetCRP12CR_FD_187146 | JGI IMG/M metagenome (GOLD analysis project Ga0209048, IMG submission 187146) | Freshwater lake sediment microbial communities from the University of Notre Dame, USA, for methane emissions studies - CRP12 CR (SPAdes)... | ecosystem: Environmental > Aquatic >... | reverse complement strand
GAGAACGGCTTTCGCCACATCACGAACAGCAAGCGGCCGATCAACACCCCCGCCGACCTCAAGGGGATCAAGCTCCGCGTCCCGGAGGGCAAGTGGCGCGTGAAGATGTTCCAGGCCTACGGGGCCAATCCGAGCCCCATGAAATTCTCCGAGCTCTTCACGGCGCTGCAGACCGGCGTGATGGACGGCCAGGAGAACCCATTCACGCAGATCTACTCGGCGAAGCTGCAGGAAGTGCAGAAGTACCTGTCGCTGTCGGGCCACGTCTACACGCCGGCGTACGTGATCGCCGGCGCGCGCCAGTGGGCGAGCCTCCCCCCCGACGTCCGCAAGGTGCTCGAGGACACCGCGAAAGAGACGCAGGCCTACGTCTACGAATACGCCGCCAGGGACGACACGGCGCTCCTCGCCAAGCTGAAGCAGGCCGGCATGCAGGTGAACGACGTCGACCAGAACGCGTTCGTCGCCGCGAGCAAGCCGATCTACGAGGAGTTCGGCAAGGACGTTCCGGGCGCGAAGGAGCTGATCGACCGCGCCGTCGCGTTGCGGCAGTGATTCCTCCGGCGACGCGGCAATGCGTTCTGCCCTGAAGACACCGACGAGCGGCTTTCGCGACCGCTACGGCGCGTGGCTCGAGTGGGTCGTCGTGGCGTTGATGATCGTGCTGGCGGCCGAGGTCACGCTGGGCGTCGTGTTCCGTTCGCTCGGCCGCTCGCTCGCGTGGTACGACGAGGTCGCGTCGGTGCTGCTGGCGTGGCTCACGTTCTACGGCGCGGCGCTCGCGTCGGTCAAGCGCGCGCACATCGGCTGTCCCGAGCTCGTGGAGCGCCTGCCCTGGCCGGCGCGGCGCGCCATGGGCGTCCTCGCGCAGGTTCTCGTGATCGCGTTCTTCGCGCTGCTCGGGGGCGTCGGCGCCTGGATCCTGCCGGTGCTCGCCACCGACGCGCTGGTGAGCCTCCCGTCGGTGCCGGTGAGCGTTGTGCAGTCGGTGATCCCGATCTCCGCCGCGCTCATCATCGTCGCCGAGATCACGCATCTCGTGGATCTCGTGGCCGCGCGCGCGCCGCCCGCCGCGTCCGGCCCCTCGCTGTCCGAAGGCACGCAGTGACCGCCACGCGGCCGACGCCATGACGATCATGCTGCTGCTGTTCGGCGCGGTGCTCGCGCTGGTGCTCGTCAACGTGCCGATCGCGGTGTCGCTCGGCATCGTGGCGCTGGCCGCGATGCTGACGAGCCACGGCCTCGCGTCGCTGCCGAATCTCGCGCTCGTCACGTACAACGGCGCGACCAATTTCCCGCTGCTCGCCATCCCGCTGTTCATCCTGGCCGGCGCGATCATGAACGCCTCGGGCATCTCGCACCGGCTGATCGCGTTCGCGTCGTCGCTGTTCGGGTGGATCCGCGGCGGCCTCGCGCACGTGTCGATCGGCGCGTCGATGTTCTTCGCGGAGATCTCCGGGTCCGCGGTCGCGGACATCGCGGCGCTCGGGTCGATCCTGATCCCGGCGATGAAGGAGAAGGGCTACCCTACGCCGTTCGCCGCCGCCGTGATGTCATCGGCGGCCACGCTCGCGGTGATCATTCCGCCGTCGATCCCCATGATCCTGTACGCCGTGATGGCCGAGACCTCCGTCGTCCAGCTGTTCGTCGCGGGAATCGTCCCCGGCGTGCTCGGCGGCGTCGCGCTGATGGCGATGGCCTACGGGCTCGCCCGCCGCTACGACCTGCCGCCCGCCGAGGCGTTCTCGGGACGGCGCGTCGTCAGCACCGCGCGTGACGCCCTGTGGGCTTTCCTGCTGCCGATCATCATCCTCGGCGGCATCTTCGGCGGCGTCGTGACGGCCACCGAAGGGGCGGCGCTGGCCGTCGTCGCGGCGCTGTTCGTCGGGCTCGTCATCTACCGGGAGCTCAACCTCGCGCACCTGAAGCAGGCGGTGATCGAGGGCGGCGTGCAGACGGCGGTCGTGATGCTGCTGGTGGCGACGAGCGCCCTGCTCGGCACGTACCTCACCGAGATGCAGGCGCCGCAGGAGCTTGCCCGCAGCGTGTCGAACTTCACGCAGAACAAGTGGGCGGTGCTGGCGCTGCTCAACCTGCTGTTCCTGCTGCTCGGGATGTTCCTGCACTCGGCAGCCGCGATCATCCTGGTGGTGCCCGTCGTGATGCCGCTCGTGAAGGCTGTCGGGATCGATCCGATCCACTTCGGGCTGATCGTCACGATCAATCTTGGCATCGGCCAGCAGACGCCGCCGGTCGCGAGCGTGCTGATGGTCGCGAGCTCGCTCGCCAAGGCGTCGATCTGGGAGGTGACGCGCGTGAACGTGTGGTTCATCGGCGTGCTGCTCGCGGTCCTGCTGCTCGTGACCTACGTGCCCGTGACGGGGCTGGGGCTCGTCAATCTCTTCTACCGCTGACGGTCGCAACCGATGACCCAATCCATCGAAGTGACGCGAAACGGACCGATCGCCACGGTCGTGCTGAACCGGCCGGAAAAGCTCAACGCGCTCACGAAATCGATGTGGAAGGAGCTCGGCGAGGCGATCGACCAGCTCTCCGCCGACGACGGCCTGCGCTGCGTGATCGTGCGCGGCGCCGGCGAGAGGGCCTTCTCGCCGGGCAACGACATCGGCGAGTTCGCGACGGAGCGCGCCAACAAGGCGCAGGCGATCGACTACGGCCGCATCATGCAGGCAACGGCGCGCTCGTTCGCCGCCTGCCGGCATCCGCTCGTCGCGCAGATCCACGGCATCTGCGTCGGCGGCGGGCTCGAGATCGCCGCGCTGTGCGACCTGCGCATCTGCGGCGAGTCGAGCCGCTTCGGCGCGCCGATCAAGAATCTCGGGCTCGTCATGGCGTACCCGGAAATGGCGCCGCTCGTGCGCCTCGCCGGCCCGGACGTCGCGCTCGAGATCCTGCTCGAAGGACGGATCTTCGGCGCCGCCGAGGCGAAGGAGAAGCGTCTCGTCACGCGCGTCGTGCCCGACGCCGAGGTCGCGACCGAAGCCCGCGCGACCGCGCTACGCATCGCCGAGGGCGCGCCGCTCGTTGCGCGCTGGCACAAGCGCTTCGCGCGACGGCTTGCCGACCCGCGGCCGATCACCGCGGCCGAGCACGACGAGTGTTTCGACTGCTTCGACACCGAGGACTTCCGGATCGGCTGCTCGTCGTTCATCGCCAGGAAGAAGCCGGATTTCGTCGGCCGATGAGCATGGCGGAACCGCGCAACGCGCACCCGGGCCCGCTCGCGGGGATGCGCGTGCTCGAGCTCGCGCAGATCATGGCCGGGCCCACGTGCGGCATGATGCTGGCGGACATGGGTGCCGACGTCGTGAAGGTCGAGAAGCTGCCCGGCGGCGACGACTCGCGCGGCTACCGCGAGCCGCGCGTCAACGGCGTCTCGGCGCCGTTCCTCATGATGAACCGGAACAAGCGCGGGATCGCGTTGAACCTCAAGGATCCGCGCGGGCGCGAAATCCTGCTGCGGATGGTGCGCGACGCCGACGTGCTGACCGAGAACTTCCGCCACGGCACGATGGAAAGGCTGGGCCTCGGCTACGCTACGCTCGCGCAGGTGAATCCGGGCCTCATCTACTGCCAGATCTCGGGATTCGGCCGGACCGGGCCGCTCGCCGACCAGGGCGGCTTCGACCTGATCGCGCAGGGCTACGCCGGGCTCATGGCGCTGACCGGCGAGCCGGGCCGACCGCCGGTCAAGACCGGCAACCCGGTCGCCGACATCGCGGCCGGCATTCTCGGCGTCGTCGGCGTGACCGCCGCCTATGCGCACAAGCAGAAGACCGGCCGCGGGCAGCTGGTCGACACGTCGCTGTTCGAGGCCGCGCTGCAGCAGACGTTCTGGCACGCGGCGATCCACTTCGCGACCGGCGAGTCGCCGGGGCCGACGGGCTCCGCGCACGTGCTGTCGGCGCCGTACCAGGCGTTCCACGCGAGCGACGGCTGGGTGAACATCGGCGGCGCGAACCAGGCGAACTGGGAGCGCATCGCCGAAGTGCTGGGCCACCCGGAATGGCGCGACGATCCGCGCTTCGCGACCAACACCGCGCGGATGCAAAACGTCGAGGCGCTGGCGGCGGCGATCAACGACGTGATGCGCGCGCGCACGAAGGCCGAGTGGACCGAGCGGCTCGCCGCCGCCGGCGTACCCGTCGGGCCCGTGCACTCGCTCGCCGAGGCGCTCGCGCATCCGCAGACGCTGGCGCGCGGCATGGTCGTCGATCTTGTCCATCCGCAGGCCGGCGCCACCCGTGCGCTCGGCTGCCCGATCCATTTTTCGGAAACGCCTGCGCAGATCAGGCGCCCCGCCCCGCTCCTCGGCGAGCACACGCGCGAGGTGCTGCGCGAGAGCGGCTACACCGACGCCGACATCGATGCGCTCGTCGCCGCCGGCGTGGTCGAGGAACCGACTGCCCCCTTGAAGAGATGAAACCGCCCGCCCACCGTCATCCGCAGGACCGCGCTTCCGCGCAGGACGCCGCGCTGTTCGTCGATCGCCCGCACCGAACGAGGGGGCCCGGAATGCGGGTCGAGCGGGGCCGAGTCCCGCTGCTCGGGATCGTCGCCGTCGCGACGGCCTGTCTCTCCGTCCTTCCCGTCGAAACCGATGCGGCCACGCCCTCGTTTTCGTGCCGGCGGGCGGCCAATGCGGCGGAGAGGCTCATCTGCAACGACGAGGCGCTCGCGGCGCTCGATCGCAAGATGGCCGAGGTGTACGGTGCGGCGGGGAAGACACCCAGCCAGTACACCGACCTCAATTCGGGGCAGCGCGAATGGACGAGGGCGCGCAACGACTGCTGGCGGGCGTCCGATTTCCGCGGGTGCCTCGAAGAGCTGTACGTGCACCGGATCGCGGAGCTGCAGGTACGATACCGGCTGGTGCCGGGCAAAGGCCCGTTCCGCTACGTCTGCGACATCGATCGTGCCGACGAGCTCAAGGCGACGTTCTTCGCCACCGAGCCGCCGTCGGCGATGCTCGAGTACATCGGCGAATCCTTCGTCGCCCTGCAGAAGCAGCCGAAAGGTCCCGCACGTTACGAAACGTACAGTGTGAGCTTCCGCGAGCAGAACGGCGAGGCCGCCGTCGTCTGGGGCAAGGACGCAAAGGAGATGCGCTGCACCGTGCAGAAGTGAACGCACGCCGCGCCGGCCGGCGCGCGCCCGAAGGGAGGAGACGCCGATGGACATCGTCGAGTTCATGGACCGCTACAAGGTCGCGTGGGAAACGAGCGACGAGAACCGGCTGCTCGCGCTGTTCGCGCCGGACGGCGTCTACCACAACACGCCCTTTGCCGAGCAGCGCGGGCACGCCGCGATCGCCGCGTACTGGCAGCGGACCAAGCTGCAGAGCGACATCCGGCTCGACTACGAGGTGCTCGCACGCAACCCGCACGGCGGCATCGCGCACTGGCACGTCACGTATCAGGTGACCTCGGAGGAGCTGTTCCGCATCTGGGCGGCATCCACCGGCACCAATGCGCTTGCCCGCAAGCCCGGCGATCCGCTGCCGCGGCTCGCCCTCGACGGCATCGCCGCCGTCGAGCTGAACGACAACGGCCTGTGCGAGCACTTCCGGCTCTGGTGGCACAGCGTCGTCGCGACCGCGTAGCGGCGGCCGCGGCGCCCGGCGGTCACGCTCACGCCGCGCCAACTGTGCTCCGGCATCGATGTGCGAACGGTCGCGCGTCGGGCCTTGCCTTCGGCCTGCTCGCTCACTCCACCCGCGCGATCGCGGGCGGCAGCCGGCCCTGCCCCAGTTCCGTCCCCGAAGGCGTCGCGAATCGGTACTGGGTCGTATTGAGATAGCGCGCGACGTCGACGACCTCCTCGTCGCTCCACCCGAGCCCCGTGTTCGCGGCCCATCGGCGGACCTGCGCATTGAGGCTCGCCCAGTCCGTCGCGAGCTTCTTCTGCCGCCAGTGGACCTGCGTCGTGTGACAGGCGATGCAATGCGTGGCGTAGAGAAGCTCGCCGCGCGACGGCGCCGGCGCGGGCTGCGCCGCCGCGAGCGACGCCGCGACCACCATGGCCGCCCCGATGATCGCCGCCGGCCGCGGCATCCGCGAACGCCCGCCGGCGGCCCGCCGCACCGCGACGAAACCTCCACAGCGTCCGGCAACGTTTGCCCGGATCATGGACTCAGAGCTCCGGCAGCGCCGACGCGAGACGCTCGGCCATCAGCAGCCCGAACTCGGTCGGCCGCTGGCACGGCGCCCGGTCGAGCACGTCGCCCAGGCCGAGCCGCCGTGCGCTGATCCGCTTGCCGTAGCAGACGAACGTGTCGATCGAGGCCATCATGAACACGATCAGCGGCAGGATGCCGCGGTAGAGGCGCTCAGCCTCGGCTTCGCCTTCGGGCGTTCCGGCCATCATCGCCTCGTAGATCTTCACCTGCACGTCGAAGCATTCCGGCGCCGGGATCATCCCGACGCAGCCGGCGCGCAGGTTGTCGGTCAATTCCATCCCGCCGCGGCCGTTGAAGACGCGGAAGGCGCCCTCGGTGTCCTCGATCAGCCGCTGGATCACGTGCGCGGGCGCCTCGCCCTTGAGCAGGCAGATGTTCGGATGATTGCGGTTGAGCGTGCGCAAGCCCGCGTTGGAGAGCCCGACGCCGAGGAACTGCGCGGCATTCTGGATCGCCACCGGAAGGTCCGTCTTGTCGGCGACGGCGCCGAAGAAGCGCAGGTATTCGGTTTCGGCGAGGCCGGCAACCGGAGGCGGCTGCAGAATGAGCCAGTCGGCGCCGGCGTCCTTCGCGACGCGCGCGAAGCCGATCTGCCCTGCGACCGAGGGCTCCGCGATCGTGACCGCCAGCGGCAGCCGCCGGTCGAGCGCTTCCGCGGTCCATTCCATGATGCGCCGCCGCTCGCGAACATTCAGCTTGTTGGTCTCCGTGGCGAGACCCAGCACGGCGACGCCGTGCGCCGCGTGCTTCACCGCCGCTTCGACCTGCGCCGCGATCGGAGCCCGCTGCGGGCGACCGTCCGCGTCGAAGAACGCGTAGAGGATCGGATAGATGCCGTGGAAGCGGGACGTGTCCATGCCGGGAATTCCAGGTGCCCGGACAATCTACAGCCAATTGCCGCTTGTTGCCATGCCGTCGGCCGTGCATGATCGACACTTTCTCCACCCGACCCCGCCGCCACGATGAGCCCGCCTTTGCGTTTCGCCAGCGTCGCTGCCGGCTTCCTGCTGTCGGTCGTTGCGCCGGGAGTCGCCGCCGACGGGACGCCCGTCACGTCTCCCGCTTCCCCACCGACGCCCGCTCCCGCGCCACCGGCCGGCTGCACGGCGCCGGAGCACCGGCAGTTCGATTTCTGGCTGGGCGACTGGGTCGTCCGCGGCCCGGCCGGCAGGATCGTCGGTGAGAACCGCATCGTCAGCCTGCACAAGGGCTGCGTGCTGTACGAGAGCTGGACCGGTGCGGGCGCCTTCACCGGATCGAGCCTCAACGTCTACGACGCCGCGACGAAGAAGTGGCACCAGACCTGGGTCGACGTCAGCGGCGCGCTGCTGCTGCTCGATGGCGAGTTCACCGACGGCAGGATGGTGCTCGCCGGAAGATCGCCGCCCGACGCGCAGGGCAACGTCGCGCTGCAGCGGATCACCTGGTCGCCGCTGGCGGACGGCCGCGTGCGACAGTTGTGGGAGACGTCGGCCGATGCCGGGAAGACGTGGACCACCGCCTTCGACGGCTACTACTCGAAGGTGAAGTGACGGCGGAAGCCGTGCACCGCCCCGACAAGCACCTTTGACGGCGGCGCGGAGGCTCGCAATACTTCGCCTTCCGCGTTCGACGCGCCGACACCGCCATGCCCTCCGATCCCGTCCTCGACGTCAAGCCGCTCGGCTTTCCGTGGGAAACCGCGGACCCGTTCCTGTTCTGCGTCCACCACGACGATGCCTATCCCAACGGCAACGAGAAGATGGGACCGGCGGCCTCGCTCGCCGGCCGCGACCTCGGCCAGGACTTCGCGGGGAAGGACGGCTGGCGGATGTACCACGGCGAGACAATCCCCGGGTTTCCCGCGCATCCGCACCGCGGCTTCGAAACCGTGACGATCGTCCGGCGCGGCCTGATCGATCACTCCGACTCCCTCGGCGCGACGGCGCGCTTCGGGTCCGGCGACGTCCAGTGGCTGACCGCCGGGCGCGGCATCGTGCACGCCGAGATGTTTCCGCTGGTCGACCCGGCCAACCCGAATCCGCTGGAGCTCTTCCAGATCTGGCTCAACCTGCCGGCGAAGAACAAGATGGTCGAGCCGCACTTCCGGATGCTGTGGACGGAATCCATCCCGCACGAGGCGTTCACCGACGCGCACGGCGGGTCGACCGAGGTCGTCTGCATCGCCGGGCGCCTGGCCGGGCTTTGCGCGCCCGCGCCTCCGCCCAGCTCGTGGGCCGCGCAGCCGGAGGGCGACGTCGCCATCTGGACGATCCGCATGACGCCCGGCGCGCGCTGGACGCTTCCGGCGGCACAGGGCGTCGGCACCCGTCGCCGCCTCTACTTCTTCGCGGGATCCGGGATGACGATCGGCGGCCGGAGCGTCCCCGCGGGATCGATGGTCGCACTCGACGCGAAGGCAGCCGTCCTGCTGGCGAACGCCGAAGGCGCCGCCGAGCTGTTGCTGCTGCAGGGCCGCCCGATCGCCGAGCCGATCGCGCAGTACGGTCCGTTCGTGATGAACACGCAGGCCGAGATCCAGCAGGCCTTCGCGGACTACCGGCGAACCGAGTACGGCGGCTGGCCCTGGACGCGCCCGGACCCCGTGCATCCGCGCGAGCAGCGACGCTTCGCGCGGCACGTGGACGGGCAGGTCGAGGAACGCTGAACAATCGCACTGCGTGACGCGGCGGCCGTAGGTCCGGCTTCAGCCGGGCGCCCGACATGAGCGCCGCAGGGCCGTCCCAAGGCGCGAATTGCTCCCCCTCGGGGGGCAGCGCAGCGGCCGAAATGGCCAATGAGGCCGCAAGCGTGGGGGTCCCTTTCGAGCAATGTCAGCCGGACGACCCTGCCGCGCGTTAATGGCACGGCCCGCGCTGGGCTGTCGTCAACCGGGAGGGACCGTGCTCGAATCGCTGCAGACCGCTTTCGCCTCGAATCAGCTGTTGTCGGGAGGCGCGACTCTCGCCGTCCTCGGGATCGCCGCGATGTGGCTGCGCGAGCTCCCGGGCAAGGTTGCGGCGTGGGCGAAGCACTTCTTCGTGACGACGCTCACGGTCGACAGCCGCGACGAGATCATGTTCCCGGCGCTCGTCGAATACATGGACAGCCGCGACGCACTGCGCCGGATCAACAACTTCACCGTCCGCACCGTCCGGCAGCAGAGCTCGACGTACCAGAGCCTGCACGACGAGCTGCAGCAGGGCGGACGTCCCGCCGCGCGCTTCTCGCCCGGCGAGGGCTTCCACGTCTTCGTCCTCGACGGGCGCCTCATGTGGATGAAGCGCGAGGTGCAGGTGGCGGTCTCCATCGTCGAGAAGATAACGCTGTCGACGTTCGGCCGCGACAAGCGCCCGCTGGAGGCGATCGTCGGCGCCGCGATGGACCACCGGATCGAGCGCGAGCTGAACCGCATCGCCGTCTACGTCCCCAGCCCGTACAACAACGAGTGGACGCGCGCGCGGCTCGGCAACAACCGCAAGCTCGACTCGGTCGTGCTGAAGGCCGGCCAGAAGGAGGCGATCCTGGCCGACCTCGACCGCTTCTTCGGCGCGAAGGAGCGCTACGAGGCGCTGGGCATCCCGTGGCGGCGCGGCTACCTGCTGTACGGGCCGCCGGGGACCGGCAAGACGTCGCTCGTGACCGCGCTCGCCTCCGAGATGTCGCTCAACGTGTGCGTGCTCTCGCTCGCCTCGCCCAACGTCACCGACGAGAAGATCGGCAACCTGCTCGCCAGCGTGCCGCGGCGCTCGGTGATCCTGATCGAGGACGTCGACGCGTTCTTCCAGCAGCGCAGCAAGGCCGACACCGGCGTCAAGGTGTCGTACTCCGGGTTCATCAACGCACTGGACGGCGTCGCCGCGCACGAGGGGTCGGTCGTGTTCCTGACGACCAATCACCCGCAGCAGATCGACGACGCCGCGATCCGGTCGGGGCGGGTCGACTTCCGCCTCGAGCTCGGGCTGTGCGACCGCGACCAGCTGGAGCGCATGTTCCTCAAGTTCTTCGACGACATCGCCGCAGCCGCGCGCTTCGCCGACGCGCTCGAGGCCGGTCGCTGGTCACCCGCGCAGGTGCAGGAGCGGCTGCTCAAGGCGGCCACCGTCGACGAGGCGATCGGCCTGTTCGACGAGCGCCCGCAGGACGAGACCGTGCAGCGCCTGCGCGCCGCCTAGCCGCGGCGCCGGGCCATCACGACGCGCCGCGGCTGCGCGCCGCCGGGCCCGCGGCCCGGCCGACCCGCTTCATGCCGATGGCGATCGTCACGAGCACGAGGACGTAGAAGAGGATCTGCATTCCGGCAGGCCGGGCGTCATAGCCGACGAGGCTGTGCAGCAGCATGCCGGCGACCGATGTCTGCGGCAGCAGCGCGGACGTATCCCACACCGGGGTCGCGAGCCCGGGCAAGACGTCGGCCTGGATCAGGAAGCGCGCGGCCTGCGACGCCATGCCCGCGGCAAGGAACAGGACCAGCACGCCCGTCGCCGTGAAGAACCAGCGCAACGGGATTCGCAGCAGCCCGGCGTAGAGCAGCCAGCCGACCGCGACGCCGGCAGCGATGCCGCCGAGGCCTCCGGTCAGCATCGGCAGCGACGCCCCCCCCTCGGAAGCGGCGATTCCGTAGAGGAAGAGCACGGTTTCGGAGCCTTCGCGCAGCACCGCAAGACCGACGACGATCAGCAGCACCGAGCATTCGCGCCGGCCGTCGCTGATCGCCCTGCCCAGGCCGCGTGCGTCGGCGGCGAGGGCCGCGCCGTGCGCCGACATCCACAGGTTGTGCCAGCCGAGCATGACGACGGCGATCCCCAGCACCGCGGCGTTGAACAGCTCCTGGCCGACCCCGCTCGCCATTTCGGCAATCCGCCCGGTCCCGAGCGCGACCGCGGCGGCGCCCGCGAGACCCAGCGCGATACCCGCCGCGAGCCAGGGGCCGCGCCCCGGAACCCCGCGTGTCGCAGCGGCGACGATGCCGACCAGCAGCGCCGCCTCGAGCACTTCGCGGAAGACGATGATGGCGGTTGCGAACATGGCGAAGACGACGCGGCTAGCGCGCGACGATGACGCCCTTCGCCGTCTTTTCGTTGTATTCGCCCACGAAGGGGTAGCGGCCCGGCTTCAGCGGTCCGACGAAGATCGTCGCAGTCGACTTGCCCGCGATCACCTTCTCGCGATTGAGGCTGTGGCTCTCGAATTCCTCGGGCGTCGCGTCACGGTTCTCGACGACCAGCTTGATCTTCCTGCCTGCCGGCACGACGAGCTCGGCCGGCTGGAACACGTGGTCCTGAAGCACGAGCCTGAACTCGTCGTCGGCCGCGGCGACGGGCGGGCTGCCCAGGAACGCAATGGCGAGCAGGAGCGTGGCGGCGAAGCGGGAAAGACGGCAGAGGGAGGGCATGGGCGGGGAGCGCGGCGTTCGGGAGATGAGTGAATGATAATCATTATTATCTCGGTGCGCAACCCCCGCGCGCGCCGACCCCGATTCGCGCCGGCGGCTGCGGCATACCGGTCAGGCCCCACTCCCCTGCTGCGCGCGCCACCGCGCGTGGTACTCGCCGAGCAGTCCGGCGATCGCGCGGCCGATCGGCTCGTAGTCGTCGTCGGGCAGATTGGCGAGGGACACGCGCACCGACATCCTGGGCGCGTCGAAACCGCCGCCGTCCAGCAGCACGACGCCGCGCTCCTCGGCCATCCGGACCACGAAGTCGATCGGCTCGCAGCTCGCCACCAGCCACTGCGCAAAGGCATCGCCGTAGCGCAGCCGCGCCAGCGCGGGCACGTCGAGCGTCGTGTAGTAGTGCGTGAGGAGCGGATCATCGGGGGGCGCGATCCCCGCGCCGCGATGGAGCCGCTCGAAGCGGGAACGGACGACGCCGCGCGCCACGCGCTTGCGCGCACCCGCCGCGTCGAGCAAACCGTCGAGCGCGAACAGGGTCATCTGGATCTGCTGCGGCGTGGACAGCCCCGCGGTGTGGTTCAGCCCGATGGCGCGGCTGTCGGCCACCATCCGGTCGACGAGCTTCAGGCGCTCGGGCGCCGTCGAGATGGGGCCGTAGCGCGCCCGGGCCGCCGCGAGCTCGTCGCCGGATGCCGCGGCGAGGCGCGGATCGATCGCATTGTCCGCGTGGAGCCCGACGACGCCGAGCCGCAACCCCGTCGCGCCCCAGAACTTCGAGAACGAGTAGAGCAGGATCGTGTTCGCGGGGGCGATCGCCGCGAGCGACCGGAAGCCTTCGACGAACGGTGCGTACACGTCGTCGGTGATCAGGATGAGCTCCGGCCGCTCGCGCACGATCTCGCCGATGCGCGCGACGGCTGCGGGGTCCATCGCGACCGCGGTGGGATTCGACGGATTCACGGCGAGGAACGCCTTCACGCGCGGATCGCGGAGCTTGTCGATCTGCTCCGGCGGGTAGCGCCAGCCGCGCGCCTCCTCCTGCGCGATCTCCACGAGCTCGAAGCGGTACTCGGGCAGGCGCGGCACTTCGAGATACGGCGTGAAGATCGGCACGCCGAGGGCGATGCGATCGCCCGGCGCGAGCAGCTTCGAGTGCACCAGCGACTGGAAGACGTAGGTGATGCCCGCGCTCGCGCCCTCGACCGCGAAGAGATCGTAGCGACCGCGCTCGGCGTCGCCGGCGAAGATCTCCGCGGCGATGTGCGCACGCACCAGCTGCTCGGCAAGCGGCAGCATCCGGACGGGCAGCGGGTAGTGATCGCCGAGGACGCCGTCGACCCACTCGCCGACGAGGCGGTCCGGCTCGATCCCGTGTGCGTCGCGCGCGTAGTCGATGCCCTGCGCGAGCAGCGCGCTTCCCGGCGCATCCGGGTGCTCCGCGAGGAACTGCTGCAGGCGCAGGGCGACGCCCCGCTTCTTCGGCAGCCCCCCGAAATCCGGACCGACCGCGACCCGCGCGGCCTCGGCCACGGCAAACTCGCCCAGACGGAAGAACGCGGCGCGCGGCGCGAGCGCGACCCAGTTCGGATTGCCGCGCCCGGCATTGAGCATCATCCGCTCGCCGCGGTGCTTGGCGAGCTCGACCAGCTTGTTCTTGAGCTCGAACGGGCTCAAGCCCTCGTACCGCCGCTCTTCGCTCCTCTCCATCGCCTTCCTCCTCGCGCGCAGCCGGGCGCGGCGCACGCCGATTCTCGCATGGCGGCCTTCGTCGTCGCACGCTCGGCCCTCCTCCGGTGCCGCCCGATCCGCGGGCGCGTGTCCGTCCGCGTTGCGGCGCGACTTGACACGGCTCGCCGCCTGCCTCAGCTTGCGGGATTTCATCGACGCAACGGCGACCGGCGACGGCCGAGCCGCATCGTCGGAACAGGAAAACGGGGGAGGCTCCAGTGCAAGGCTTGATGCAGGATCGCCCGCTGCTCATTTCGTCGCTGATCGACCATGCGGACGCGAACCACCCGGGCGTCGAGATCGTGTCGCGCACCGTCGAAGGCCCGATCCACCGGTGCACGTATGCCGACATCCATCGGCGCTCGAAGCAGCTCGCCGAGGCGCTCATCGCGCTCGGCGTCGGGCAGGGCGAGCGCATCGCCACGCTGGCGTGGAACGGCTACCGGCACATGGAGCTCTACTTCGGCGTGTCCGGCATGGGCGCCGTGCTGCACACGATCAACCCGCGGCTGTTTCCCGAGCAGATCACCTACATCGCGAACCACGCGGAAGACCGGTATCTGTTCTTCGATTCGAGCTTCGGGCCGCTCGTCGAGAAGCTCGCCCCGCTGATGAAATCCGTCGAGGGTTTCGTCGCGATGACCGACCGCGCGCACATGCCCGCGCTGAACGTGCCGAACCTCCTCTGCTATGAAGAGCTGATCGGCGCGCAGGACGGCGACTACGAATGGCCGGTGTTCGACGAGCGCACGGCGTCGTCGCTGTGCTACACGTCGGGCACGACCGGCAACCCGAAGGGCGTGCTCTACTCGCACCGCTCGACCGTCCTGCACTCGTACGCGGCGTGCGCCGTCGACGGACCCGCGCTGTCGATGGCGGAGTCGGCGCTGCTGGTCGTGCCGATGTTCCACGTCAACGCCTGGGGCATGCCCTACGCCGGCGCGATGTCCGGGGCGAAGCTCGTGATGCCGGGACCGGCGCTCGACGGCAGGAGCGTGTACGAGCTGATGCGCGACGAGAAGGTGACGCTGGCGCTCGGCGTGCCGACCGTCTGGCTGATGCTGTTCCAGCACGTCGACGCGGCCGGGCTCGATCCGAAGCGGGACCTGTGCCTCAAGCGGGTCGTCATCGGCGGCTCGGCGGCGCCGCGGGCGATGACGGAGCGTTTCGAGACGGAATTCGGAGCCTTCGTCGTCCACGCCTGGGGAATGACCGAGATGTCGCCGATCGGCACGGTCTGCAATCTGCTGCCGAAGCACCGCGACTTCACGCTGGCGCAGCGGCTCGATCTGCAGGCGAAGCAGGGGCGCGCCCTCTGCGGCGTCGAAATGAGGATCACCGACGCCGGCGGGAAGGAGCTGCCCCGCGACGGCAAGGCCTTCGGTCACCTGATGGTCCGCGGGCCGTGGATCACGAGCGGCTACTTCAAGGGCGACGGCGGCAGCATCCTCGACGCCGACGGCTTCTTCGACACCGGCGACGTCGCGACGATCGACGCCGACGGCTACATGCAGATCACCGACCGCTCGAAGGACGTCATCAAGTCTGGCGGCGAGTGGATTTCCTCGATCGAGCTCGAGAACGCGGCCATGGGCCACCCGGCGGTGGCCGAAGCGGCGGTCATCGGCGTCGCGCACCCGAAGTGGCAGGAGCGCCCGCTCCTGATCGTCGTGAAGAAGGCGGGACAGGACGTGACGCGGGACGCGATGCTGAAATTCCTCGAGGGCAAGGTCGCCCGGTGGTGGGTCCCCGACGACGTGGCGTTCGTCGACGAGCTGCCGCACACGGCCACCGGCAAGATCCTGAAGCTCAAGCTGCGCGAGAAATTCAGCGACTATCGCCTGCCCACCGGCGATTGAGCTTCGGCGGTCGGCGCGAAACGAACGGGGAGACAGCGAGCTCATGGGGGAAGCAGCGGGGGGAGAGGGCGCGTCGCGCTACGACGCGCGCCGGGCGCGACTGACCGCGCTGTACGCGACGATGCTGCGCATTCGCGCGTTCGAGGACGCTGCGGAAGAAGCGAGCCGCGGCGGCGTGGCGGTCTTCGGCCAGCAGGCGGCCGCGAAGCCCGCTGCCGTGCGCGGACCGCTGCACCTGTCGACGGGCCAGGAGGCCGTCGCCGCCGGCGTCTGCGCGAACCTGCGTCGCGCGGACTACCTCACGTCGACGCACCGCGGCCACGGCCACACGATCGCCAAGGGGGGCGATCCCGGCCGCATGATGCAGGAGCTCTACGGGCGCGCGGGAGGCAGCTGCGGCGGGCGCGGCGGGTCGATGCACATCGCCGACTTCGGCGTCGGCATGCTCGGCGCGAACGGCGTGGTGGCCGCGGGGATGCCGATCGCGGTGGGCGCTGCGCATTCGGTGTCGATCCGCGGCGCGACCGAGATCGTCGCGTGCTTCTTCGGCGACGGCGCGATCAACCGCGGCCCGTTCGCCGAATCGCTGAACTGGGCGCAGGTCTTCCATCTGCCGGTGCTCTTCGTCTGCGAGGACAACCGCTGGTCGGCCACGACGCCGACCGGATCGCTGACGGCGGGCGAAGGCGCCGCCGCGCGAGCGCGCGCGCACGGCATCGAGGCGCGGACCGTGGACGGCAACGACGTCGAGGCCGTCGACGCCGCGACCGCCGACCTCGTCGCCGCGGTGCGTGCCGGCCGCGGGCCGCGCTTCCTGCACGCGATCACGTACCGGGTGAAGGGGCACGTCTCGGTCGATCCGGCCGCGTACCGCGACCCGGCCGAGCTCGAGGCCGCGCGCACGACCGACCCGCTGCTGCGGGCTCGCACCGCGCTCGCGAGCCTCGGGGCGAGCGCGGCGGAACTGGAAGAGCTCGACGCCGCCGCGCGCAGCGAGATCGCCGCGGCCGTCGCGCTGGCCGAATCGGCGGCCCCGGCAGCGGCCGGGTCGGCGTACACCGAGATCCAGGATTGCGGAGGCGGCCGGTGGCGCTCGTGATGACCTACGCGGCGGCGGTCGCGGACTCGCTCGCGCGGGCGATGCGCGCCGACGCACGCGTCGTCGCGCTCGGCGAGGACGTCGGGCGCGGCGGCATCTTCGGCCAGTATCGCGGCCTGCAGGCGGAATTCGGCGCGCGGCGCGTCATCGACACGCCGATCTCGGAGGCGACGATCGTGGGCGCCGCCGTCGGCATGGCGCTCACCGGTCTGCGCCCGGTCGTCGAGATGCGCGTCGTCGACTTCGCGCTCTGCGCGATCGACGAGATCGTCAACCAGGCGGCGAAGAACCGCTACATGTTCGGCGGCCAGGGTCGCGTGCCGCTCGTCATCCGCATGCCTTCCGGCATCTGGAGCGCGTCGGCCGCACAGCATTCGCAGTCGCTCGAGGCGTGGTTCGCGCACGTTCCGGGCCTCGTCGTCGTCGCCCCGGCCACGCCGCAGGACAACCACGCGCTGCTCGCCGCGGCGATCGCGTGCGACGATCCGGTCGCCTACCTCGAGCACAAGGAGCTGTGGGGCGAGAGCGCGGAAGTCGATCCCGCGGAGCACGTGCCGCTGGGCCGCGCCCGCGTCTGCCGGGCGGGTCGCGACCTGACGCTCGTCACCTGGAGCAAGGCCGTGCACGCTGCGATCAAAGCCGCGGAGCAGGCGGCCGCGAAAGGCCGCGACGTCGAGGTGATCGACCTGCGCACGCTCTGGCCCTGGGATCGCGAGACCGTGCTCGCCTCGGCGGCGCGCACGGGCCGGCTGCTCGTCGTCCACGAGGCGGTCGAGGTCGCGGGCTTCGGCGCCGAGATCGCCGCAACGGTGGCCGAGGCGCTCGGCGTCCGCGTCGCCCGCCTGGGCGCGCCGCGCATCCCGGTCGGCTACGCGTCGTCGCTGGAGGACGAGGCGCGCGTCTCCCCTGCCGCCATCCTCGACAAGATAGAATCCCTGCTTGCCTGAACGCGCAAGCAGGACGCCCGCCCGCTTTCGCCCCCGACCCCAAGCCCCGAAGGAGAACGAACCATGCGGAGAACCGCCCTCAAGACCCTCGTCGCCGCGCTGGCCGCGCTGACGCTGCCCGCAATGCCCGCGCTCGCGCAGACCGCCTACAAGCCGGAATACAAGCTGTCGACCGTGGTCGGCCCCGCATTCCCCTGGGGACGGGGCGGCGAGATCTGGGCGGACCTCGTGCGCGAGCGCACCAAGGGCCGCATCAACATCAAGATGTATCCGGGCGCGGCGCTCGTCGGCGGCGACCAGACCCGCGAGTTCACCGCGGTGAGGCAGGGAGCGATCGACCTCGCGATCGGCTCGACGATCAACTGGTCGCCGCAGATCAAGGAATTGAACCTCTACTCGATGCCGTTCCTCGCGATCGACCATGCCGGGCTCGACGCGCTGACGCAGGGCGAGGTCGGCAAGGAGACTTTCGCGTTGATCGAGAAGAACGGCGTCCTGCCCCTCGCGTGGGGCGAGAACGGTTTCCGCGAGGTCACCAATTCGAAGCGTGAGATCAGGAAGCCCGACGACATGAAGGGCCTCAAGTTCCGCGTCGTGGGCTCGCCGATCTTCAACGACATCTTCTCGGCGATGGGCGCGAACCCGACGCAGATGAGCTGGGCCGACGCCCAGCCGGCGCTCGCCTCCGGCGCCGTCGACGGGCAGGAGAACCCGATGCACATCTTCACGGCGTCGAAGCTCAACACGGTCGGCCAGAAGTACGTGACCGTCTGGGACTACCTCGCCGACCCGCTGATCTTCGTCGTCAACAAGGACGTCTGGAATTCGTGGACGCCCGAGGACCGCGAGATCGTCAGGCAGGCCGCGATCGACGCCGGCAAGCAGGAGATCGCGCTCGCCCGCAAGGGGCTCACCGCGGCCGACGACTCCATGTACAAGGAGGTCGCCGCGCTCGGCGTCACGGTCACCCGCCTGACCCCGGCCGAGAAGGACGCCTTCGTCAAGGCGACGCGCCCGGTCTACGACAAGTGGGCGCAAACGATCGGGCCCGATCTCGTCAAGAAGGCGGAAGCCGCCGTCGCCGCCCGCAAGAAGTGACGGAATCGGCGCCGGTCGGCCCGATTTCCGAGGGCGGGGAGCTCGGGGCCGGCGCGCTCGCGCCCCCCGAGGACCGCCCGCGGATCGGCACCGCCGTCGAGGAAGGCATCGCCGCCGTCGCGATGGCGCTCGTGTGCATCATCACGTTCGCCAACGTGCTGGTGCGCTATTTCACCAACGCGTCGTTCGCGTTCACCGAGGAATTCTCGGTCTTCCTGCTGGTCGTGATGACGCTCGCCGGCGCGTCCGCGGCCTTCGCACGCAACCGGCACATCCGGATGGAGTATTTCGTCGGCAAGCTCGGCGCGCGCACCCATCGCCGTGTCGAGGTGCTGGTCACGCTGTGCGGCTTCACGCTGTTCGGCGTGCTCGCGTTCTACGGCGCGTACCTGTTCCTCGACGACTGGCACTACGGCACGACGTCGCCCGGCATCGGCGTGCCGCAGTGGATCTACACGGTGTGGCTGCCGGTGTTCAGCGCATTGATCGCGCTGCGCATCCTCGGGCGCCTCGCGCGGCTCATGCTCTTCCGCACGCCACAGGGCTAGCCGACGATGCTCGCCGAAGGCAGCGTCATCCTGCTGGGGGGCTTCGCGCTGCTGCTGCTGCTGGGCGCGCCGCTCGCGGTCGGGCTGGGCTTCGTCGGCGCCATCGTGATCCTGCGCGAAGGGCTCGGCATCATGTCGGTGCCGACGAACGTCTACACGGGCATCGCCAAGTATCCGCTGCTCGCACTGCCGGTGTTCATTCTCGCCGGCATGATCTTCGAGCGCGCCGGCGTCGCGGAGCGGCTGGTGCGCTTCGTGTCGGTGCTCGTCGGCAACCGGCGTGGCGGTCCGGCCATCGTCGCCGTTCTCGTCTGCATGTTCCTGGGCGGCATCTCGGGGTCGGGGCCGGCGGACGCCGCCGCGGTCGCGATGGTGATGATCCCCGGCATGGCCGCGCAGGGCTATCCGCGCGAGTTCTCCGCGGCCCTGATCGCCGCCGCCGGCTCCACCGCGATCCTGATCCCGCCGTCGCTGGCGTTCATCGTCTACAACATCCTCGTGCCGCAGGCGTCGATTCCGGCGCTGTTCGCCGCGGGCATGATCCCGGGGATTCTCGCCGGGCTCTCGCTCCTCATCCCGGTCATCTACTTCGCGCGCCGCGAAGGCTGGGGGCGCGATGTGCCGCAATTCGAAGGCGGCTTCTGGCGTACTTTCCGCGAAGCCGTGTGGGGGCTGATCGCGCCGGTGATCATCCTGGGCGGCCTGCGCCTCGGCCTGTTCACGCCGACCGAAGCCGCCGTCGTTGCCGCGTTCTACGGGCTCTTCGTCGGGTTCGTCGTCTACCGCACGCTCGACCTCGCCAAGCTGTACCGGGTGCTGGTCGAGTCGGCCGAGATCTCGGCCGTGGTGATGATCATCATCGCGCTCGCGAGCATCTATGCGCACGCGGGGTCGACGCTCGGCGCGTTCGACGCGTTCGCGAAGCTGCTGCTCGGCTTCACCGCGAGCGAGACGGCGATGCTGGCGATGATCATGGTCATGCTGCTGATCGCGGGGATGCTGCTCGACGCGATCTCGATCTTCCTCGTCTTCCTGCCGATCCTCGTGCCGATCATGCGCACGTTCCACTGGGATCCCGTCTGGTTCGGCGTGCTGCTGACGATGAACCTCGCGATCGGCCAGTTCACGCCGCCGATGGCGGTCAACCTGATGGTGACGAGCCGCATCGCCGGCGTCAGCATCGAGTCGACGGTGCGCTGGGTCGTGTGGATGGTGGCGGCGATGCTGATCGCGCTGGTGGTCGTCGCCGCGATTCCGGACCTCGCGATGTGGCTGCCCCGGCGCCTGGGCTACTGACCGGCGCGCCAGGCGGCTGCGTGGCACCCGCACGCCACCGCCAGGTCGACCCGGACCTTCGCGAAGGTCCGAGTTCGGCAAATTGCCGTACGCGTATGGAGGATGTGGCCGCGAGCGCTTCAGGCGCCGTGGTCGGCGACCACGGATTTCGCCACTGCCGCGGACTCCTCGTCGTCGAGCACCGGCACCACGTCCATGTCCATGAACGGATTCCACTGCCCGAGATAGCGGTTGAGCGCCGCGAGATCCGTCGTCTCGAAGATGGCGACGCCCTGTCGCCCCGCGACGTCGTGCCAGCGGCCGATCATCTTCACGCCCTTCCCGACATCCGCCCTCTGCCTGGGCTTCATCGAGCTCCATTTCTTCTGGATGGGCAACCACTTGTCCTGATCGATGCTCCAGCTCACCATGAACTTCATGAGTCCTCCTCGCGTAGTTGACCGGATTTGCCTGCAGGCAGGCGCTCGAACCCTACCATATCGCGTGGAAAGGCGGCATGGCCGCATCGTCGTATGCGTATCCGACTTGCACAAGCATGACGGTCGCGACGCGCAGAAAGACCCCACATGCGGCGTACACACCGCGCAGCAAGCAGCGGTGCTTCACGATCGCTCGCACTGCCGCCTTGCGTTTGCGCTTACCGGCGCACAGACGGCAAGCGCCGCAACGCCGTTCGAGCGTCCGGTTCAGCGCAGGGTGAGGCCTCCCGCCGGCCTCACGCAAGAAGCTTGAAGGCGTGAACCCAGTCGTTGCGCAGGAAACCCGGGATGCACCAAAGCATGCATAGCGGTTCAATGGCGCGGGCAGCCTCGGCTTTTCCCATGTCAGCCGTTTCCCATCCGAATTGATCAAGAACTCCGCCGACGGTCTTCTTCGCCGCTTCATCGTTCCCGCATATGAACATCGTTGGCTTGCCACCCTTGAACTGCGGATTGACCATGCAGGCATTGCCGACACAGCTAAAAGCCTTGACCAGGTGAGCGTGGGGAAACGCCTTTTGCAACCGCTCCATCAGTGATTCATCGAGGTCAGTGAAGAACTTGAGCACGCCATTGACCGGCGGTGCCTCGGCGATCGGATTGGTTGCATCGATTACGACTTTGCGCGCCAGATTGCGCTCCCCCGCCAGCTGAAGGGCCTCGTGTGCGGCCGTACCTTTGACCGCCAGAACGATCAACTCGCCGAACTGCGCAGCATCGGCGAACGTACCGGTAGCCGCTGCAGGATTGCTGGACGCCCATTCCGCCAATTTCGCAGGCGTGCGACTGCCGATCATCACTTCATGGCCGTGCTTGGCAAAGCCGCCGGCGAGAACCTTGGCGACATCGCCGGAACCCAGAACTCCCACTTTCATGTTGCGATCTCCTTGATGAACAGGTTGGCCAAACGATCTCCTGACCGGCGGGCCGCGCCGATGCCCACAAGAACGACGCCGTTTACCGGCGCGTCCGGCTCAGCGCCAGGTTAGCCCTCCCCCGGCTTCCGCGCACCTGCATTCCCGCGTGGCATGCGTGCACCTATTTGAATGCCAACCCACGCCATCGGGAGGTAGGCAGCCACGAGATCGAGTGCGATGAACCACGCAGGGGCGGGAATCATGAAACTCGCTGCCACTCCGCCGCAAAGAAAGACGGCCCCAACCACGTACGCCATCGCTGCTTTGTAAGTTGCCGAGATCAGATAGGCAGCGAGGGCGCCAGCGAGAGTACCGACTGCGTGTGCCAGGAATGGCATCAGGAAGTGCCTTGGTTCAAAGAGATGCATGGAGGCGCTGAGGCTTGCGGCGTTGTTCACGTCCACACCGGCTGGTGGAGCAATGACTGATGGGCTCAGAGCGATCAGCGCCATGTTTACGGCCCCACCTATTGCGATTCCCCCGAGCAGGGCGAGTGCGTTTCGCAGCAGATTGAGCATGGGACACTGTCCTGGGAGGCCTAACAAAACAAGTCAATCGGCGGCCCACTGCGGGGGCGCAGCCACGCATGCGGGACGTCCGTGTCGAGCGACGGGTTGGGCCGCACCTTCGGCACCTCGCCTAGACCTCAGGCGCTTGCGGTATCGCCGTCGCCTGTGACCAGACCGCTTGCCATTGCCCGTCTCGCACTTCATATGAATCGGTGTGCCAGCACGTCACTGCCTTTCCGGACGGAAATTCTATCCGGGCCTGGTAGCGAACGATGGCCATCGTTGGCGAAAGCCGGACTTCCATGAACCCCAGATCCCATTTTGCATAGAACGGGCCTGCGGCTATCGCAGCCAGATAAGCTTCGCGACTGAAAGTCTTGCCCGTGGGCGTGATCAATTGGTAGTCGTGCGCGTGAAGCCTCTCGGCGGTTTCCATGTCCCGCGCGACAAGCGCTCGGGTTCGCTCCCGCTCCAATGCCCGGAAGTAGTCGGCCGTCGGGGCAGGCCAACCGGCGGGTTGGCTGGAGTCGATCATATCGGCGGCAATGGTCGGGTTCGCGCGGCACCGGCTTGGTGTGGCCTGGCGTTCGAGCTAGCCGGTGCGGAACGGCGTGCGGGGCTTGGACCACAATGAAATGAAGCCCAAGCCGCAAATGCCATGGAGCGTCCGGTTGAGCGAAGAGTGAGGCAGCACTGGCATCAGAGCACGAGCGTCATGAACACACTATTGGGGTCCGGCTTGTAACCGGCAAAAGGCCCGCAGTAGTTGAAGCCGAAACTCTCATACAACTTCTGGGCCGGCGCGAATGCATCCATGGACCCCGTTTCGAGGCTCAGACGCCGGTAACCGCGGGCACGAGCCTCTTGGAGGATGTGGCTGAGGACCGCGCGCCCCGCACCCCGGCGCCGAAGTGCAGCAGGGGTGCGCATGGACTTGACCTCGCCATGCTCGGGGTCGAGCTCCTTCAGCGCGCCGCAGCCCAGGAGGGTGTCCCCGTCGCGGACAGTCCAGAACGAAATGTCGGGCCGCTTCAGGCTGCGGACATCAAGTGCGTGAACGCTCTCCGGTGGCGAGAGTTCGTGCATGCTCCGAAGATGCTCTTCGAGCAGCGCGAGCACGTCTGGTCGGGCCGGATCGTCGAGTTCGATTCGCATGAGCGGGCTGAATGTGCGCGGCCTGACGTTTCAATTCAGCGGATTGCCTTCGGCAGCGGCTGAATTGATTGGTCAGGCCACTGTTTCGGGACGCCGCCAGTAAGTGGGCGGCTCATGGCATTGCTGCCCCGACAGCTTTCCTCACCGGAATGCCCCCGGGTTGGAATCCTTCCAGGCAAAACACGTTGATTCCAAGGTGGTCTGGTGCGACACGCTTGCGGTGAAAGGGATAGATTCCGCAGACCTTGCAGAAGAAGTGCCTGGCCGTGTTCGTGTGGAACCGGTACTCGGTCAGGGACTCTTCGCCCTGGAGCAGCTTGAACTTGCTCTCGTGTACTTTGACCATCAGCGCGTTCTTCTTCCTGCAGATCGAGCAGTCGCACATGGTGAGCTCAGGGAAATCCGTCTCGATCTCGAAGCGAACCGAGCCGCAATGACAACTCCCGCGGTACGTTTGAAGCTGCCGGCTACCCATGCTGAGCAGTTCCTCCGAGGCCTAACGATTGCTAAGCGGCCTGCCGGACGCAGGTCCGCTTGAGCTATGGGTTAGGCCGTCCTCCTGGCGGGTTCACTTTGGTGCAGGAACTTCGTGTAGAGATCACGTGGCGGCGCTACCGAGATTGACTTGAGCACTTGACCGACGTTCCCTCGGTGATACCCACCGTGGGTGAGGACGTGAAGAAGGATTTCTTCTCTGGACATGCGACCCCGGTCGCCATCGGTAAAGGTGAAGTCCAGGATTTCCGAAAGCGCCCGCGCCGGGAGTGCAGAGGCATAGTTCAAGTACCAGGCATCCGTGTCCTCCACCTCGCTTCGGAGTTGGTCGAGCGATGGTGTTTTCGTCGTATTCGTAGCATTGAAGGGTCTTGCCTCGCCACTGAGGTGGGCCTGGAAGATCCTGTCGACGACGTAGACATGGTTGAGAGTGCGGATGCAAGTATGAAGCTGGTCGGCACGTTCCGTCGGCAGGGTAACCAATAGGGCGAACAGTTCCGAATTGGCCCACGACTTGTAGCCAAACAGTGACTTCAGGGTCTTGACGGGCATGATGGATCCGTGGCGTTGGGGAGGCCTAACGTGATGTGTACGGCGAAAGCGTCCGCTAAGTACGGGGCGGTTCGGCCGGGCTCGAACGCCGGACTCGGTCGAACGGGCCATGGGATGATTGTGGAAAGTTTCGCAAAATCACGAGTCTGGTTTTCGATTCGGGGCCGATAGGCGCCATTCGATGAAGGCGGTTCCGCCGGCTTCGCCGTTCGACCGCGGCCGCAACCGGATCGGGGCCAAGCATTACAGCATCCGTACCGAGCAGGCGCATTGCGACTGGATTAGACGCTTCATCATTTTCCATGGCAAGCGCCACCCGTCTGGCCTGGGCGCTGCCGAAGTCGACGCGTTTCTGACCTCGCTCGCGGCGCAGGATCGGGTCGCCGCGTCGACGCAGAGTCAGGCCAGGAGCGCGCTGTACTTTCGATACAAGGCGCTCCGGCGACCGCCTTGCCGCTGCCATCGGCGCGCCTTGCTACGGCCCCGCCGAATGCCTCGGCGGGAATGCCCATCCTCAGTGGCCGCGAACGACCGGCACCGGCAGGCGCCACGCGCGGCTCGACTCGTACGCGCGCGCCGCCCGCAGCACGAGCGCGTCGCCGTGCATCGGGCCGACGATCTGCAGCGCCATCGGCAGCCCCGAGCGGGTCAAGCCGCAGGGCACCACGGCCGCGGGCTGCTGCGTGAGGTTGAACGGATACGAAAACGGCGTCCAGCCGAGAAAGCTCTCAAGATTGAGGTCCCACTCGTCCGGCGCTTTCGCTTCGAACGCGGGCACCGGCATCCCGGGCGTGAGCAGCAGGTCGTAGCGCTCGTGGAACTGGCGCATCAGGGAGCCCAGTTCCGTGCGCCGCAGCGTCAGCTTCTGCATCTCCAGCACCGACACCTTGCGTCCTTCCCCGGCCTGCCAGCGCAGCGCGGGATCGGTGAGCGCCACCTGCTCCGGGGTCAGGTTGCTGACGATGGTCAGCGAGCCGACGAACCACAGCTTGGTCGTGATCTCCTCGGGGTTCGCAAACCCGGGCGCGACTTCGTCCACCTGCGCGCCCTGCGCCGCAAGCGCTTCCGCAGCCTTGCGCACCGCCGCGGCGATCTCGGGATCGACGTTCCTGACATAGCCGAGGTCGGGGCTGAACGCGATGCGCAGCCCGCGCACGCCGTCGTGCAGCCCGACGCGGTAATCGCGGGGATCGTACGGCAGCGACGTCCAGTCGCGCGCGTCGCGCCGGCTCATCACCGTCAGCAGCAGCGCGAGGTCCTCGACGCTGCGCGCGTGGGGTCCCAGGTGGGCGACCGTCCCGAACGGCGACAACGGGAAGGCCGGCACCCGGCCGAACGACGGCTTCAATCCCGGAATCCCGCAGAACGACGACGGAATGCGCACCGATCCCGCGCCGTCGGTGCCGACGGCGAGCGGCCCCATGCCCGCCGCCACCGCCGCCGCCGCGCCGCCGGAGGATCCCCCCGCCGTCATCTTCGTGTTCCACGGGTTGCGGGTAATGCCGGTCAGCGGATTGTCTGTCGTGCCCTTGATGCCGAACTCCGGCGTATTGGTCTTGCCGACCAGCACGGCTCCCGCTTCGCGCAGCCGCGCCGTCACCGGCGCGTCGACATCCCACGGCTGCTTCGGATCGATCGTGCGCGAGCCGCGCAGCGTCGGCCAGCCCCGGGTCAGGATCAGATCCTTGATCGATACGGGCACGCCGTCGAGGATGTCGCAGGGCGCGCCCTTCTGCCAGCGCGCTTCCGCGGCGCGCGCGCTCGCCAGCGCGCGATCGGGGTCGACCACGCAGAACGCGTTCAATGTCCGGTCGAGGTCGGCGATCCGCGCGAGCACCGCCTGCGTCGCTTCGACCGGTGACGCCTGCCGCGTGCGGTAGAGATTCAGCAGTTCCGTGGCCGTGCAGTCGGCGAGACCGGCTGTGGTCGTGCCCATCGCGTCACTCCTCCTTGGTGGTCGATGCCGCCGGCCGACGCTCGCGACCGGACTTGCCCTTTACCGCCCCACTCCGGCGAGCAGAGCAGACGCAGCCCGGCGCCGGAGTCGAGTGCACGCGGCAAAGCGCGAGATCGAGGTTTGTCCCTTGTTGCCCTCGATACATTACAACCCGTGCTCGAGCCAAGCGCGCGCACCCGCGATCGACTCCTCGTAGGAAAGCGCGCGGCCCGCCGCTTCGGCGGCAGCGAACGCCGACTCGCCAAGCTTGTCCCGCGCATTGGCGATCAGAGGCATCAGGAACGCCGCGTCGACAGGCTCGCGGTGAGATCCCAATTCTTCCAGCCGTGTCTCGGCTGCTGCGTAGAACTGCACGGCGTCCTGCCACTTTTCGCGAGACGCGGCGAGACCCGCGGAAACCTCGAGGATCCATGGCGCCAGGTACTTCGAGCTGATGTCGTTGTCGATCGTTATCGCCTCGAGCAACAGGTCCCGCGCGCGGTCCCCGAACCCGCGGATGATCGCGACCCTCGCCAGGTTGAGAAGCTCGGCGGCCACGCCGTCGCGATCCCCCAGCGTGCGATCGAGTGCCAGGCTCTCCTCGTACAGCGGCTGCGCGGCGGCCAGGTTGCCCTCCAGGCGCTCCAACTCCGCCAGGCAGTTGAGCGCGATGGCGAGCCTGCGGGCGTTTCCCAGTCCGCGCGCCAGCACGAGCGCCTTGTCGAGATACTCTCGGGCCGCCGACCGCCGCTCCTGCCCGATCGACGCCATCCCCAGGAACACCAGCGCCGCCGCCTCGCAATCCTTGTCGCCGAGCTCCCGGGCGATCTCCATGCCCTCAGCGAGGTAGCCATACGCCTCGGCATAGCGGCCCATCATGTACGCCAGGCAACCCACCTCGCCCAGCGCGCGGGACCGCGGCAGGCTGCGCTCCTGCGCTCCCGGACGTACCAGCGCCTCGACGGTCACCCGGTGCCCAAGCACCGCGAGTCCGCGATCGACCCAGTAGCGCCGCATCGTGGAGAGCAGCGTCAGTCCCAACTGCGCACCGCCGGCCGCGTAGTCGCACCACCGATGCGCCGCCAGGAGATTCTCGAGCTCGCAATCGAGCGTTGCGAACCACTTGCCCTGTTCCGGGCTGAGGAGCATCGGTCGCGCCTCCTCCACGAGCGCCGTGTAGAACACGGCATGCCGCGTGCGGACCTCGTCTCCTTCACCCGATGCATCGAGCAGCTCCTGCGCATACTGCCGCACCGTCTCCAGCAACCGGTAACGGGGGGCTTCGGCATCGAACTCGACAAGCGATTTCTCCACCAGCAACGTCAGCAGATCGAGCACGTCCGCGGTGGCCACGCGGCTGCCTGCGCCTACGGCCTCGGCGGCGCGCAGCGTCCAGCCGCCGGCGAACACCGCCAGCCGTCGCAACAGCGTGCGCTCGGGTTCCGTGAGCAGGTCGTAGCTCCAGTCGATGCAGGCGCGCAGCGTTTGCTGGCGCGGCAAGGCGGTCGTATCACCCTGCGTCAACAAGCGAAAGCGATCGGTGAGGCGCTCGGCGATCGCCTCCACCGAGAGCGCACGCACGCGCGCGGCGGCAAGCTCGAGCGCCAGCGGGATGCCGTCGAGTCGGCGGCAGACATCGGCCACCGCCACCGCGTTCCGGTCGGTGATGCGGAACGTGGGCAGCGCCGCAGTCGCGCGGTCACGGAACAGCTGGAC
>Ga0209048_10001125_pt1 | contig 27934 bp, 28 predicted proteins | sample FrelakmetCRP12CR_FD_187146 | JGI IMG/M metagenome (GOLD analysis project Ga0209048, IMG submission 187146) | Freshwater lake sediment microbial communities from the University of Notre Dame, USA, for methane emissions studies - CRP12 CR (SPAdes)... | ecosystem: Environmental > Aquatic >... | reverse complement strand
CCGCTGCCCGGATACGAGTACGCGAACTGGGAGAAGGGCTACGGCGACTTCGTCTGCAAACCGGACCTCGCGACGATGCGATTGCTGCCGTGGCTCGAGAAGACGGCCCTCGTGCTGTGCGATCTGCTCGACGAGCACACCGGTGAGCCCGTCGAGGTCTCACCGCGTCAGATCCTCAAGCGCCAGCTCGAACGCGCCGCCGACGCCGGTTATCTCGTCAACTGCGGTTCCGAGCTCGAGTTCTACCTGTTCCGCGACACCTACGAAGAGGCGCAGGCCAAGGACTTCGCGAACCTCGAGAACCACTCGGCGTACATCGAGGACTATCACATCCTCCAGACGACCCGCGACGAGTACATCATCCGGGCGATTCGCAACGGCATCGACGGCGCCGGGGTCCCGGTCGAGTTCTCCAAGGGTGAGGCAGGCCGCGGTCAGCACGAGATCAACCTCCGCTACGCCGACGCGCTCACCATGGCCGACAATCACACCATCTACAAGAACGGCGCGAAGGAGATCGCCGGTCTGAACGGTCGGGCGATCACGTTCATGGCCAAGTACGACATGGCCGAGTGCGGCTCGTCGTGTCACATCCACTCGAGTGTGTGGACTGCTGACGGCACGACGCCCCTGATGTACGACGCCGACGGGCCCGAGCACATGAGCCCGGTGTTCCGGGGTTGGCTCGGGGGCCAGCTCACCCACGCGCGTGAGCTCTCGTGGCTGTACGCACCGACCGTGAACTCCTACAAGCGCTACCAGCCCGAGTCGTGGGCACCCACGGCGATCGCCTGGGGGTCCGACAACCGCACCTGCGGGTTCCGGGTCGTGGGCCACGAGGGCCCGAGCTTTCGGGTCGAGAACCGAATCCCGGGGGCGGACTGCAACCCCTATCTCGCGTTCGCGGCCACGATCGCCGCCGGGTTGTACGGCATCGAGCACGGCGAGGAGCCCAGCGCGCGCTTCGAGGGCAACGCCTACGAGGCGAAGGACGTCGGTCGGGTCCCGTGGAACATCGTCGACGCGATCAACGAGCTCGAGGGCAGTGCGATGGCCGCGACCGCCTTCGGCCCTGGCGTGCACGCGCACCTCGTCAACACCGCGAAGCAGGAGTGGATGGCCTTCAGCCAGGTCGTGACCGACTGGGAGCGACGCCGCTGCTTCGAGCAATTCTGAGCCGATGGCGCTGTCGCACCGACCGCTGATCGTGGTGCCCGCGTACCCGCGCCTCGAGCACGGGCGGGTGAAGGGCTGGTACACCGACTCTGTCGGTGTACCGATCCGCTACGTCGAGTCGTTGCGTCGGGCCGGGGGCATCGAGAGCATCGTGATGACCGAGGCGCTCACCGACGACGACATCGACGCGGTGCTCGACCGGGCCGACGGGCTCCTGCTCCTCGGTGGGGGCGACCTGCACCCGTCGACTTACGGCCAGGATGCCCACACCAAGATCTACGGCGTCAGCGACGACCGCGACGAGTGCGAGCTCGCCTTTGCCCGCACCGCAGTCGCGCGGGGCTTGCCGGTCTTCGGCATCTGCCGCGGCCACCAGGTGCTCAACGTCGCGCTGGGGGGAACGCTCGATCAGCACATCACCGACCGAGACGGCATCCGCGAGCACGGCCGCCCCGGGGTCGCCGACGGCGAGCTGCTCCACGAGATCGACATCGACCGCGGCACGCGCCTCGCCGACGCGATGCAGGTTGCTCGCGCGACCTGCGCGTGCCACCACCATCAGGCGGTCGAGGACCCCGGTGCACCGTTGCGCGTCGTGGCCCGGGCTCCCGACGGGGTCGTCGAAGCAACCGAGCTCGCCGATACCGACGGACCGTGGGTCGTGAGCGTCCAGTGGCACCCCGAGGACACCGCAGCCGACGACCCCGCCCAGCAGCACCTCTTCGACACCTTCGTCGCCGAGGCCGCCTCGCGCTAGATCAGTCCGAGTACGTCGCGCGGAGCTCGTGCTTGAGAACCTTGCCGGACGCGTTCCGCGGCAGCGCCTCGACGATCTCGAGCTGCTCGGGCACCTTCTGCTTGGCGAGACCCTCATCGGTGAGGAACTCGAACAGCTCGGGCAGGGTCGGGAGCTCCTCGGCGTTCGTCGCCACGATCACCGCGCATGCCCGCTCCCCCGTCTTCGGGTCGGGCAGCCCGATCACCGCCGCGTCGGCGATCTTCGGGTGCGTGAACAGGAGGTCCTCGACCTCCTTGGCCGAGATGTTCTCGCCGTGGCGGATGATGATGTCCTTCACCCGTCCGGTGATGCGCACATGGCGGTCGGACGGGTCCATCACCCCGATGTCGCCCGTCTTGAACCATCCGTCCTCGTCGAACGCGCCAGCGTCGAGCAACGCGTCGAGGTACCCCAGACACACCTGGCGCCCCTTGGCCCGGATCTCACCCTCCTCGCCCGCGGCGGCGACCTCCCCGTCGAGCTTCACGAACCGCAGCTCGACCCCCGGGGTCGGGAACCCCTCGGTCTCGGCGAGCTGCACGTCGGTGTCGCGCACGGAGTTCATCGTGAGGATCGGAGCCTCGGTGAGTCCGTAGCCCGAGACGATGCCGACGCCGCCGAGCTCCTCGCGCACCTCGTAGTGCAGCTGCGGTGGCTTCGGCGCGCCACCGCCGGGATATGCCCGGACTTCGGGGAACAGGGGCGTGTCCGGTTGCTGGCGCTGAGCATTGAGGTACGCCATGTGGAACGGGGTGCCGGCACCGGCGAGCGTGATCTTCTCGCGCTGGAGGACCGGGATCGTCGTCTGGGGCACGAAGGCCTCGACGAACACACAGACACAGCCGGTCATGAGCATCGTGTAGAGCCAACCGATGCCGCCGATGTGGGTGAACGGGAACACCATCGCGGCTCGATCGTCATCGGTGATCTCGAGCGCCTCGATCATGCCGACGGCCGACGCCTTCACCGTGAGGTCGGTGTGTCGGGCCCCCTTCGGATCGGCGGTCGTGCCCGACGTGTAGAAGATCCAGCGGACCGGCGCGTCGGCGGCCGTAGCGGGCGCGGGCGCAGGCGGGAGCGTCGCAGGGTCGCCGTCGGGCAACTCCCGGTCGACCACCAGCACTTCGAGCCACTCGAGGTCTTCGGCGATCGCCCGCGCTTCCGCCTCGAACTCGCGCCCTCTCCACTCGCTCGGGACCACGAGGAGCTTCGCACCGGTCTGCTCGGTGATGAACCGCATCTCGCGCGGTCCGAGAATCGGGAGCATCGGGTTCTGCACTGCGCCGAGCCGTGCGAGCGCCGCCACGAGCACCGCCGACTCGAGCCAGGTCGGCAGCATCCACGACACCGCGACGTCGGGACCGACGCCGAGCGCGTGGAGTCCGGCCGCGGCGCGCTCGGCCGCGGCGCGGAACCCGGCTCCGGTGAGCGTGCGACCGTCCTCGTCGACCGCGATCGGCACGTCCGGCGCCGCGGCGGCGCGCGCCTCGACGAGGTCCCAGAGCCCCTGATCCGCCTGGCCTTGATCCGGTAGCCCTTGATCCGACATTCCCCGTCCTCCGTCGTCTGCGCGGTGCGGCTCAGCCGCAGGTGATCCCACCGTCCATGCTCACGATCTGGCCGATCATGTAGCGCCCCTCGTCCGACGCGACGAAGGCGATCAGCCCGGCGATCTCCTCGGGCTCCGCGTAGCCGATCGGCGAGGTGATCGCGGCGAACTCCTCGGGCTTCGCGCGCTCGGGGAACCCCCAGGTCGAGATCATGTTGGTGTTCATCCCCCCGGGTGCAACCGCGTTCACCCGAACGCCACGTGCTCGGTACTCGACGCCCAGCGCTCGGGTGAGGTTCACCACGCCACCTTTCGACGCGCAGTACGCAGCCGAGTACGGCTGCCCCATCAGTCCGGAGTTCGATGCCACGTTGACGATGACCCCACCGCCGCCGAGCATGTGCGGGAGCGCACCCCGACACATCAGGAACGTGCCGGTGAGGTTGACGCCGATGATGCGGTTCCAGCTCTCCGGCGTCTCCTCTTCGCTGTGGGCGAACTTCCCGACGCCCGCGCAGTTCACGAGCACCTCGGGTCGACCGAGGTCATTCGCGACCCGGGCGACGGCTGCCTCGACCGAACCGAAGTCGCTCACATCGACCTTGTAGGCGCGTGCCGTGTGTCCATCGGCCTCGATGCCCTTCGCGGTCTCGGCCGCGGCACCCTCGTCGAGATCGAGCACTGCGACGAGCGCCTCGTCCGCGGCGAGGCGACGGGCGGTGGCCCGCCCCAGGCCCGAGCCTGCCCCGGTCACGATCGCGACCCGGTCGGTGAAGCGTGCCATTCGATTCCCCCTGCGTCATGGACGGCGGCGGCAATCTAACAGGCATCAGATTCCGCACCACCGGCTCCGGCACTGCGGGCGCCAAGCACCCGAGGTCTGCTCGCCCGATACCATCGCCCGCCGTGGCCCAGACGCGGCTGGTGGCCGACCTGCTCCGTGACGCGGCCGAAGCCTTTCCCGATCGCGACGCCTACGTGCACGGCGAGAAGCGCGCAACCTATGGGTGGCTCGACCGGGCCGTCGACGGGTTCGCCGCCACGCTGCTCGGGCACGGCGTCACTCCGGGCGATGTCGTCGTGCTCCTGCTCCCGTCCTCGATCAAGCTCGCGGTCTGCTACCTCGGAGCGCTGCGGGCCGGTGCGATCACGTCGGCCGTGAACCTGCGGCTCGGTCCGCGGGAGCAGGCCAGCATCGTCGAGCGCACGCAACCGCGCGTCACGGTGGTGGGCGACGGCGCGGCTGCGCCGCCCGGCGTCGATCCCGGGATCGTGCTCCCCGTGACCGCGCTGAAGGAGGCGTTCGCTGCCGATCCCCCTACGCGACTCCCGCATCTCGATCCGTCCGATCCCACCTGCATCGTCTGGACCAGCGGCACGACGGGGGTGCCCAAAGGCGCGGTCTACGACCACGAGCGCCAGGCCGCGATCTCCCGCAACGTCGGCGAGCTCACGAGTCCTGGCGACCGTCGACTCGTCGTTCTCCCATTCCCGCACGTCGGGTACATGACCCGAATGTGGGATGAGCTCGCGAACGTGACGACGATCGTGCTCGCCGGTGAGCCGTGGTCGGCCACGGAGACGCTGCGCATCATCCGCGACGAGGCGATCACCATGGCGACCGGGGTCCCGACCCAGTGGCAGCTGGTGCTCGAACATCCTGATGTGGCGCGCACCGACTTCTCCGGCCTGCGCGTCGCCGGCATCGGCGCGGCGTCGATCCCGCCGGAGCTCGTGCGCCGGATGCGGGAGACCCTGGGCTGTCCCGTGATCACCCGCTACACGAGCACCGAGGCGGGCGTCACCACCAGCACGCTTGCCACCGACCCACCCGAGGTGATCGCGAACACCGTCGGACGCCCCACCCCCGAGGTCGAGCTCCGGATCATCGACCCCCCGACCGGCGCCGACCAGACCCAAGGCGAGGTCGGGGAGGTCATCTGCCGATCCGCTGCGATGATGCAGGGCTACTGGCGCGACCCCGAGCTCACGGCGACCGTGATCGACGCCGACGGTTGGCTCCACACCGGTGACCTCGGCTTCGTCGGCGACGATGGCAACCTTCGCCTCGTCGGCCGCCTCAAGGAGATGTACATCCGCGGCGGGTACAACATCTACCCCGCCGAGGTGGAGGCCGTGCTCTCGGAGCATCCCGACATCACGGCCGCTGCCGTCGTCGGCGCCCCCGACCCGGTGCTGGGTGAGGTGGGTGTCGCCTTCCTCGTGCCCGCGACGGGGTCGGCGACGACGGGGCTCGAACGAGATGCGCTGCGGGCCTGGTGCGGAGACCGCCTGGCCGACTACAAGGCGCCCGACCGTGTCGTGCTGGTGGAAGATCTCCCGGTCACGGCCATGATGAAGATCGACAAGCGTGCGCTCCTCGAGCGCGCGAGCCCGGACACGACCGCAGAAGCCACCAAACGCGGAGGATCCCCATGAGCGCATCCGAGGACCGGTACCAGACGCCCGCGGTCGCACGGGAGGACCGGCCGATCCGCGTGGGATCACTCCTCTTCACGATGGTCGAACCCCACCGCGGGCACGAAGTCGCCTACAACCGCTGGTACGAGCGCGACCACTTCTACGCCGGCTGCATGGTCGGCAAGTGGCAGTTCGCCGGCTCGCGTTACGTGGCGACGCGCGACTGCAAGGCCAAGCGCTTTCCACAGGACTCGTCCATAGTGCCCGACCCCACCGTCGGCTCGTACCTGGCCGTGTACTGGGTGCTCGACGGTGAGCACGACGCGTGGAACGAGTGGGGTGTCGAGCAGGTGAACTGGCTCCACGCGAACGACCGCATGTTCAACGACCGGGATCACATCCACACCGCGCTGTACGAGTACGCAGGTGAGGCCAACGCGCCCGGCTCCACCATGCCCGTCGAGCTCGCGCTCGACCGCGCCTACGCGGGGCTGGTCGTGCTGATCGGCGAGATGGCCGACGGCGTCGACGCCGCCACCGTCACGACGTGGCTGGAGGGCCTGCCGTGTCCCGCCGATGTGGCCCTCGTCGGCACGCCGCTCCCGTTGCGCTCCGACCGCCCGACCGACGTCCCCGACACCCAGGCCGAGAACCGTGTCCTGATCCTCGGCTTCGTCGAGGCGGACCCGATCGCCGAATGGGACGCGACGTTCGCCGGGCTCGGCAAGGCCTTCTCCGGCGCCGGGCTCGGCGAGATCGTGTTCGCGTCACCGTTCCTCGCGACGGTGCCGGGGACCGACACCTACACCGATCAGCTCTGGTGATGCTCGCCCCGGTAGGGGCAGTGCCGGCACGCGGAGTCACAGCATGTGCCGCGTGCCGCGAGATACGCAGCCGTCATGACGAACAAGCCTGTGCGCGGGTCGAGGTAGCCCTCCGCACCGGCCGCGATCGCCGCCTCGTGCGCGACGACGACATCGGCAGGCAGGTCCACATCCACACCTGGCAGCGTACGGGGCCGCGACCAGGCCTCTAGCCTGCCCCCATGCGCATCGCCCGGTTCCGGCTCCCCGATGTCGGCGCGGCTGCGACCGGGATCGTGGAAGGTGACGAGATCGCCGAGGTCGGCGCCGTGGAGCCCGTCGAGCTGTTGGCTGCGGGCGCCGCCGCCATGCACTCCGCGGCGCGGGACGCGCGCACTCGACACCCGCTCGGCGCGGTCGAGCTGCTCGCACCGGTACCCAACCCGCGCAAGTTCCTCGCAATCGGTATCAACTACGCGGACCACATCCGCGAGACCGGACGCGAAGCACCCACGTTCCCCGTGTTCTTCAACAAGCAGGTCACGTGCGTCACCGGGCCCCACGATCCGATCCAGATCCCCCGCGTCTCATCCGACGTCGACTTCGAGGGCGAGCTCGGCATCGTGATCGGCCGACGCTGCCGTCATGTGCCGGTCGAGCGTGCGCACGATGTCATTGCCGGCTTCCTCGTCGTGAATGACGTCACGGTGCGTGACTGGCAGTACCGATCGCCGACCTGGACGCTCGGCAAGTCCTTCGACACCCACGGACCGATCGGACCGTGGATCACGACACCCGATGAGGTCGGAGATCCCCAGAACCTTCGTATCCGGACGCTGCTCAACGGCGAGACCATGCAGGACGCATCGACCTCGGAGATGATCTTCGGCTGCGCGGAGCAGATCGCGACACTCTCGACCGCGTTCACGCTCGAGCCCGGCGATCTCATCTCAACCGGCACACCGGCCGGCGTCGGGGTCGCTCGTCAACCGCCCGTGTTCCTCCGGGCAGGCGATACGGTCCGGGTCGAGATCGACGGCGTGGGCGTGATCGAGAACCCCGTCGTCGACGAACCGCCTGATTCCGAGCGCTCCGGTACGGAGGTGTTCTGACGTGCTCGAGCGATTTCGTCGCGGCGCACCATTGCACGACATCGGCACCGAGCCCGACGCGCGCTTCACCTACGCCAATGAGCGCACGTTCCTGGCCTGGAGCCGCACCTCGCTCGCGCTCGTCGTCACCGGCATCGCCGCGACCCAGCTCCTCCCGAAGTTCGACATCGAGTTCGGCCGACGGCTGATCGGTATCCCGTTGATCCTGCTCGGTGCTGCGCTCGAGCTCACCAGCTACCGCCACTGGGATGCGAACGAACGCGCGATGCGGTTGGGCCAACCGCTGCCGCCGTCGCGCATGACCTTCGTGCTGGCCGTCGGGATCGCAGTCGTCGCGGTGATCGCCACCGTCGTTGCGATCGTGGGATAGATGCCCGAGCCGCCCGGTCTCGCCGAGGAGCGCACCGACCTCGCGTGGACTCGCAGCGGCGTCGCGCTCCTCGGAGCCTTCGCCATCCTGGCCCGCCGGGTCTGGAGCGGCGGCCCGACGACCGTGGACCTCGTGGCGGTGGCGCTGCTCGGCGTCGCGGGGTTCGGCTGGGCCGTGGGCATCCTCGGCTGGCGGCTCGTCCACCACCGCCGCGGCGAAGCGCGGCCACGCCGTCCCTTCGAGCTGCTCGCGGTGTCGATCGGGACGATCGCCCTCGCCGGGGCCGGCATCGTCGTGACGTTCGTGAACGGCTGAGCCGGTCGCCGGCCTGCGGCTATCGTCCCGCGACCCATGCTGATCGACCACTACCTGCGCGGTGATCTTCCCGCCGCCGGCACCCTCGCACGCGATCTCGAGGCGATCGGCTTCGACGGGCTCTACACGGCTGAAGGTCCGCACGAACCGTTCTTCCCGCTCCTGCTCGCCGCGGAGCACACGATTCGTCCCACCCTGTTCTCCAACATCGCGGTCGCGTTCGCCCGCAGTCCGATGGACCTCGCCCAGATGGCGAACGATCTCCAGCACGCGGCATCCGGTCGATTCGTACTCGGCCTCGGCTCGCAGATCCGCCCACACATCGAGCACCGGTTCTCGATGACGTGGAGCCGACCCGTCGTGCGCATGCGCGAGATGGTGCAGGCGATCAAGGCGATCCAGGCCGCGTGGAACGACGGCACGCGGCTGGTGTTCCGCGGTGAGATCTACCGCCACACGCTCATGACGCCGTTCTTCGATCCCGGGCCGAACCCGTTCGGACCGCCTCCGGTCTGGGTGGCGGCGCTCGGGCCGAAGATGACCGCGTGCGCCGCCGAGGTCGGTGACGGACTCCTCGTGCACCCGTTCCACACCGGCAAGTTCATCCTCGAGCACGTCGCGCCCGCGATCGACGAGGGCCTCGCCCGGACCGGCCGCGACCGCAGCGCGTTCACGGTGTCGGCCACCCCCATCGTCTGCACGGGGAGCACCGACGAGGAGATGGAGACCGCGATCACTCACGTGCGCGGGCTCCTGGGCTTCTACGGCTCCACTCCGTCGTATCGCGTCACCCTCGACGCGCACGGGTGGGGTGATCTCCAGACGGAGCTCAACATGCTCACGAAGCAGGGGCGTTGGGACGAGATCGCGGGCGTGATCCCCGACGAGGTGCTCGACACGATCGCGGTCCGCGGTGCCCCCGAGGAGATCGCCGGTCGGCTGGCCGGGCGCTACGGCGACACCGTCGATCGGGTGGGGCTGTCGATGCCCTACGACACGAGCCGCGCCACGCTCGAGGGCATCGTGTCGGGCTTCACGGCCGCACGGGCCGAGTCGTGACTCCGGGACTGTCCGGCCGGGTCGCGCTCGTCACCGGCGCGGGCCAGGGTGTGGGCGCCGGCATCGCCCGAGCCCTCGCGGCCGAGGGCGCGACGGTCGCCGTGAACGACTACCACTCGGATCGAGCCGAGCGGGTAGCAGCCGAGCTCGCGACCTCAGGCGCTACCGCTGCGCCATTCACCGCCGACGTGACCGATCTCGGCGCGGTGCGCGCCATGGTCGCCGACATCGAGACGCGCTTCGGACCGGTCGATGTGCTCGTGAGCAACGCCGGCGTCCCCGCGGAGGGATTCGTGCCGGCCACCTTCCGCGAGATGCCGATCGAGGACTGGGACAAGTTCATCCGGCTGAACCTCTACGGCGTGCTCCACGGGTGCAAGGCCGTCCTCGACGGCATGTGCGAACGAGGTTGGGGGCGGATCGTCACGATCTCCTCCGAGGGCGGCCGCGTCGGCCTGCCGTCGGGGATCTCGCTCTACGGCGCCGGCAAGGCGGGCGCGCTCGGCTTCTCGCGCCACCTCGCAACCGAGCTCATCGGCACCGGCGTCACCGTGAACTCGGTGGCGCTCGGCCTCATGGCGACCGGCCCCGACGACGACCGACGCCCGCCGTGGCCGACGGCGCGACTCGGGACCCCCGAGGACGTCGCCGGCGCCGTGTGCTTCCTCGCCTCTGACGCTGCGTCATGGATCACCGGCCAGGTGCTCGGCATCAACGGTGGCGCGACCACAATCTGACGACCCGGAGTTGATCTGACCACCCCGGCAACGGGGCCGACCGAAAGGATGCACCATGCCCAAGGGACTGTTCCTCGCACTGTCGAACGCGGCCGGTGACGACGTCCACGACGAGTACAACCAGTGGTACGACGACGTGCACATGCGAGAGGTGCTCGCACTGCCGGGCGTGAAGTCGGCCCGCCGCTTCAAGCTCGCCGACAAGCAGCTCATGCCCGGCGACGACGCCGCCGGGCGCCGCTACCTCGCGCTCTACGAGGTCGAGGTCGACGACTGGCAAGACCTCATCGACGCCAACCAGACGGGATTCGCCGAAGGCCGCATCACGGTCAACACCGACCTGCTCCAGCTCGACCCGATGGTGATGACGATGTTCTTCGAGGAGATCACGCCGGAGACGACCGCCTAGCGCCCCCCGGCGGCGCGCCCCAGGTGTGCCATCGTTCCAGCCCATGCGCATCGGGATCTTCATCAGCGAGACCAGCGGCGACTCGACCGGCATCGCCGGACTCCGCGACGCCGCGATCGCGGCCGAGCGGGACGGCTTTGGCACCGCGTGGGTTCCCCACATCCCCTGGAGCTTCGACGCCCTCACCGCCCTGACCATCGCGGCGAGCGTCACCGAGCACATCGAGCTCGGGACCGCCGTGGTGCCGACGTACTCGCGCCACCCGTTGAGCATGGCTCAACAGGCGCTCTCGGCCCAGGCCGCGTCCGGTGGCCGCCTCGCGCTCGGCATCGGACCGTCACACGCCGTCGTGGTCGAGAAGATGTACGGGCTGTCCTACGACCGACCGATCCGCCACGTGCGCGAGTACGTCGAGGTGTTGGATCAGGCGCTCGCGGGCGCAGATCAGGTCGACTTCGACGGCGACCTCTACTCGGTCCACGCGCCGCTGCGCGTCCCCGATGCGTCTCCAGTCCCGATGCTCCTCGCCGCGCTCGCGCCGCTGATGCTGCGTCTGGCCGGCGAGCGGACGGCCGGCACGATCACCTGGATGGCCGACGAGCGAGCCCACGCGGAGCACGTGGTGCCGCGCATCTCGGCCGCGGCGGCGAGTGCCGGACAGCCCGCCCCCAGGGTGGTCGCGGGCCTGCCGATCGCTGTGCACGACGACGTCGGCGAGGCACGGGCACGAGCCGCGAAGATCTTCTCCGTCTACACCCACATCGCGACCTACCAGCGGATCCTGGATCGCGGCGACGCGTCGGAGCCGGCGGATGTCTGCATCGTCGGTGATCAGGCGACCGTCGAGCGGCGCCTTCGCTCGTACGCGGATGCCGGGGTCACCGACGTCGCCGCGACGGTGTTCGGGGTGGGTGCGGACCGTGCAGCCTCCGCACAGCGCACTCACGACTTCCTCGCCTCGCTCGCGCCCGTGCTCCCGGCGCGCTGACGGGCCGTACCGGCGTCAGCCGGCCTTCCCCTCCAGGCCGCGCACCTCGGGCAGGATCGAGTCGCGGAACGCCTCGAGGTTGGCGAGCACCTCGGCCCGGGTCTCGCCCGGGACGCTCGTCGTCACGTACGTGACACCGACCGAGGCCAGGTCCCGGATGCTCGCGACGACCGCGTCGGGCACGACGGGCGCGTTGGTGAACATGTCGAGCCCGATCGGCATGAAGACGATCTCCAGCAGCCCGGTTCGTCCAACGGCCGCGGCAACCTCGTGGGCCTCGACGATCCGAGCGTGGAGGTCGTCGAGCGTCTCGAGCGCGGGCGTGTGACGACGCGCGGCGGAGCGCGCGGGATTGGGCATGGGAACCCACCCGTCCGCGAGCTCGACCGCTCGGCGGATCGCGCGCTTGGCGTTGCCCCCGATCCAGATCGGCGGCCCTCCCGGCCGGGCCGGAGTCGGAAGCATCGTGTTGCCCGCGACCACGAAGTGCTCGCCCTGCATCTCCACGCTCTCACCGCTCCACGCAGCGCGCATGGCGAGGATCGCCTCGTCGGTCCGGTCGTTGCGCTCGTCGAACGGTGATCCGAGTGCCGCGAACTCGCCCTCGAGGTACCCGGCACCGATACCGAGGATCACCCGTCCGCCCGACAGGGCGTCCAGCGTCGCGACCGCCTTGGCGAGGAGAAAGGGATTGCGGTACGCGGCGATGCAGAGGTTCGTCTGGAGCCGGAGACTCGTCGTGGCCGCCGCGGCGAACGCGAGCGCCACGAAGGGGTCGAGCGAGTGATGGCCGCCCTTGGCGAGCCACTGGTCGTCGGGAAACGGATGCTCGGTCACGAACGCCCCGTCGAAGCCCGCTTCCTCGGCCGCTCGGGCCAGCTCCGTGATCGCGCCGGCGCTCGCCAGCTCGTCGAACCGCTCGATGCGATGCGTCGGCAGCCCTACCGAGACCTTCATGCCGGTTGCACTCCTGACCCGCGGCTCTCCACCGCGCCACTCTCCACCGCGCCACTCTCCACCGCGGCGGTGCTGAGCACGGCCCCTTCCAGTGCGATCGCGAGATCGTCGCCCGCGGTCTCCACGAGTGCATGCTCTCCGAGGAGATCGTCGGCCAACGCATGATCCCGCAACGGGATCTCGCGGAGCAGGAGTGCGAGCACGAAGGCGATGATCCCGACGGGCACGCAGACGAGGAAGACCGTATGTAGCGAACGCGCGAACGCGTCGGCGACGGTCTCGCGCACAGCCGGCGTGAGTCCTGCAAGCGTCTCCGGGCGACCGCGAAGCGTGGCTGGATCGACGTGGGCGCTCTTGGGCACCAGCGCTCCGATCCAATGCGCGAGCCGCGAGTTGAAGACGCTCCCGAGCAGCGCCAGCCCGACGGCCGACCCGAACTGCCGCGAGAACATCGACATCGACGTGGCAACGCCGATGTCGCGCAGCTCGACCGCATTCTGGATCGCCAGGATCAGCACCTGCATCACGAGGCCGAGGCCGAACCCGAGGACCGCAGCAGCGAGCACCACCTGGGCCGGACTGCTGGTGACATCGAGGCGAACGAGGAGCCCGAGTGCGACGAGCACGATGATCGTGCCCACGATCGGGTATCGCCGGTACTTGCGCGACCGGTCGATCAACCGCCCGACGATCATGGTCCCGATCACGGTCGAACCCATGAGCGGAATCAGGTAGAGGCCGGACTCCGTCGGGTCGATGCCGTCCACGAGCTGCAGGAACGCCGAGAGGAAGTAGAGCCCCGCGAAGAACAGCAGGCCGGTGGCCGCGTTGAGCGCGAGCGACACGCGCGCGATCGAGATCCGGAAGAGCCGGGGCGGCAGGATCGGCTCCGAGGCATGCTGCTCCCAGATCACCAGCGCGAGCAGTGATGCCGCGGCGACAAGGCCCAACCCGATGATGACGGGCGAGTCCCAGGCTTCGCGTGAGCCGCCCCAGCTCGTCAGGAACACGATGCACGTCACGCCGGTCACCATCAACGCCGCGCCGAGATAGTCGATGCGGTGCTCGGTGCGCTTGGGCGGGAGGTGCAGCTTCCTCCCGACGATCACCAAGGAGATCACTCCGATCGGGATGTTCACGAGAAAGGCCCAGCGCCACGACAGGTGCTGGGAGAACAGCCCCCCGAAGAGCGGACCCGCGACGCTCGAGAGCGCGAACACGAAGCCCGAGTACCCGATCCACTTTCCGAGGTCGCGCGCGGGGACGAGATCCGCGAGCATCGCCATCGGGAGCGCGATCAATCCGCCGGCACCCACACCCTGGAGCGCGCGGAACGCGATGAGCTGACTCATCGACTGCGCCGTGCCACAGAGCGCCGACGCGACGAGGAAGACGACGATCGCGAAGAGGAACAGGCGCTTGCGGCCGTAGAGGTCGCCGAGCTTGCCGTAGAGCGGACCGCTCGCCATCCCGGTCAGCAGGTATGCCGTCGCAACCCACGAGAGGTCACGCAACCCACCGAGGTCGCCGACGATGGTGGGCAGTGCGGTCGCGACGAGGGTCGAATCCAGCGCCGCCATGGCGTTCCCGAGCATGAGCCCGATGAACACGATGAGCACGCGCCGATCGTTCGTCACGCGCTGCTGCCCTCCTGGACTGGGCTTGCGGGACCCGGACTTCCGGGATCTGGACTTCGCGGAACTCGGGATTCCGCGAGAAGTGCCCTCGACGGCTCGGGCTGCTGATGCTAGAACGCGTTGCACCAGGTCGGCACGAGGGGGAGCCAGTGAGCGGGTTCAGTCGGGACGAGATCGAGGCCGCGTTCACGCGCTTCCAGGAGACCGCCGCCGCGGCCGGAGCCAGCGGGGACTGGCGGGAGTGGTCGGAGTGCTTCACCGAGGACGCGGAGTACTACGAGCATCACTACGGACGGATGCACGGACGCCAGGCCATCTACGAATGGATCCAGGCGTGCATGGCCGAGCCGATCAACGCCGACATGAGCTCGTTCCCGATCGACTGGTACATCATCGACGAGGCCCGCAGCTGGGTGCTCTGTCAGGTCGCGAACGTGATGGACGATCCCGGCGACGGCAGCGACCACCGGGAGTACAACTGGACGCTCCTGCACTACGCCGGCAACGGGCAGTTCTCCTACGAGGAGGACATGTACAACCCGGTCGAGTTCGGCCAGATGATCAAGGGCTGGCTCGAGGCCAAACGAGCGGCAACCGCCTAGAACTCTCGGCTAGGAACCTCGGCTAGAAGCCCCGGCTAGAAACTAGAACGTGTTGCACTTTCGTCTCCGGTTCGGTACTCTGCCGCAACTGCACACCGGGCCACGTCTTCACAGGGGGATCAATGGAGTTCTCGCTCTTCAACAGCCTCTACACGCCGCACCAGGCCTACGAGAAGGTCGACGACCAGTGGTCGGTCGAGGCCCAGCGACTGAAGAACGAGGTTGCGTGGACGGTCGCAGCCGACAAGGCGGGCTTCAAGTACACGTGGGCCACCGAGCACCACTTCTTGACCGAGTACTCGCACCTCTCGGCCAGCGAGGCGTTCCTCGGATACCTCGCCGGCGTCACCGAGCGCATCCACCTCGGGAGCGGCATCTTCAACATCACGCCGCCCGTATCGCCGCCCGCCAAGGTTGCCGAGAAGGTCGCGATGCTCGACCACCTCTCCAACGGCCGCTTCGAGTTCGGCGTCGGGCGGGGATCGTCGACGACCGAGCAGCGTGGGTTCGGGATCACCGACCCCGAGGACACCAAGAAGATGGTCGACGAGGTCCTCCCTGAGTTCAAGAAGATGTGGGCCCAGACCGAGTACAGCTTCGACGGCAAGTACTTCTCGATGCCGCCGCGCAACGTGCTCCCCAAGCCCTACTCGGACCCGCACCCGCCGATGTGGGTCGCGGCCGGGAACCCCGGCACGTTCGAGAAGGCCGCACGCCTGGGCCTCGGGGTCCTGTGCTTCACCACCGGCTCGCCGGAGACGCTGAAGCCGCTGATCGAGGTCTACAAGAACAACATCGACAAAGCCGAGCCGGTCGGCGAGTACGTGAACGACAACATCATGGTGACGAGTCAGATGCTGTGCCTGGAAGATGGCCAGCGCGCCCGCGACATCTCGTGCAACATGACCTCGGGATTCCAGAACACCCTGGTGTTCCACTACCTCGACACGTTCCCCCGTCCCGAGGGCATCCCGGCCTGGCCCAACCTCATCCCCGACCCGACGCCGACGACGCTCGAAGACGCGATCAAGGCCCACCTCGTCATGAGCGGCACACCCGACGAGGTGGCGAAGTCCGTGAAGGAGTACGAGGACGCCGGCGCCGACCAAGTGTGCTTCGGGATGCTCTCGAGCACCATGCCGATCGAGGTCGCGATCGAGGCGGTCGAGACGTTCGGCAAGCACGTGATCCCGGAGTTCGACAAGGACCCGGTCCACCGCAGCACGAAGATGCGAGAGGCATACGTCGCGAAGCGGGGTCCGAACCCCAAGCGCTCCCTCGGTGTCGTCGCCGACAAGCTGCCCGTCCTCTAGCGCGCGGCGGGTGGCCATGGTCGCCTGCGCACCGTGAGCGTCAGGTTGGGGCCTCGCCCGACGGAGCGGCGTAGCGATGCGTGCGGTCCTGTTCGAGCATGCGTTCGCAGCCCCAGCCGCGGATCTTGGCGGTGTGGTCCCTCTCGACGCCGGCGATCTTCAGGCCGCTCGGCACGTGGTGGTGGCACTCGCGACGGTCTGGACGCCGACGCCGTCGGCGATGACGAGCCGGGCCCGCCCGACGCTCAGGGAAGCTCGCGCTCGAGGCGCCAGCGGTCGGCCATCCAGAGTCGATGCCGAGGCCCCTTGGCGTCGAGCGCAACTTCGTCGAGCTCCTCGACGGCGTAGCCGACGTCGCCGGCCCAGAGGGCGACGACCCCGCCTGCTCCCCGGGCGATCCGCGTCTCGTAGAAGACCGGCTCGCGCGCGGCCGCGTCGCGCATCAAGGCGTCCAGATCATCGAAGGCGCCGAGGTAGTGCAGGGTCATCCACGTCGGGGGTGCGAGCTCGATCTCGAGGGCATCGCGACGCGTGAGAGCATCGCGCGGCTGCATCCAGTCCGACTCGTGAATCTCTCCGCCGTCGATGAGGACCGCGCCCTCAGGCGCGGGCGCGACGAAGAACCAGGTCGCGTAGCGCTTCGGCGCGAGGCCGGGTGGGAGCCAGTGCGAGATCCACGCGAGCGAGTGTTCGTCGACCTCCAGTCCCGCCTCCTCGGCTGCCTCGCGCACCGCGGCGCGGCGCGCCGCCGTCGCAACATCGGGGGCACCGACCCGATCCTCGTCGTCGATGCGCCCACCCGGGAACACCCACATACCGCCAAAGGCAAGCTTGGAGTTCTTGCGGAGCATCAGCGTCTCAAGGGTGCCGCCGCGCTCACGCACCAGGACGACCGTGGCCGCGGGGATCGGATCGCCTTCGGTGCGTTCGCCCTCGCGGAGCCAGCGCTCGAAGCGCGTCTCGTCGGTCACGCGGGAGCCTCCTGACCTGTGGTGGACGCCGAGTCAACCACACCTCGGGGCACACCTCAGGAGCACCAGAGGCGGCCCACGACCTGACCGCTCAGCGTTCGGTTTCGAGCACGTCGACGAGGAAGTCGCGGGCGACGCCGCTGGCCTGCTCGAAGCCGCGCCCGTGGTACACCGCGAAGTGGTCGCCTACCACCATCTCGAGTCGTTTCGGTTCGCCGGCGCGCTCGAACGCCGCGAGGGCGAGCTCGGTGTCGGCGACACGATCCTCGGTCGCGACGATCATCAGCAACGGTGTCACCTCGAGGTGTGCCGCGGCGAGCGCAGGCTCGAACGGTGCCCCAGCGCCGTCGAGCAGGAGCGTGACCTCGTTCTTCCACGACGGCGCTTGGTTCCCCATGGAGGCGAACCACTCCCACGATTCGGGTTGCGGCAGCATCGCCGGGGTCGCGGGATCGGCCGCCACCACCGGCAACGGACCGACCAGCTCCTCGCCCGGGCCGGGCACATCCCCGAGCGCGGCGGCACGGATCGCCGCGAACTGGGCGCCGTCGCCGTCGTCGAGTTCGGGATTCCCGACGAACGGCGCCTGGGCCACCACCGCGCGCACGCGCGGGTCCGTGGCACCGATGACCAGCACCTCGCCGCCACTGAAGCTCGATCCCCAGACGGCGAGCCGATCACCGTCCACCTCGGGCCGCGCGCCGAGCCAGTCGAGGGCGCGGCGGTAGTCGCGTATCTGGGCCCACGGGTCGATGAGCTGGCGCGGCTCACCGTCGCTCGCACCGAGGTTGCGGTGGTCGTAGACGAGCACCGCGAGCCCGGCAGCCGCGAACACCTCGGCGAAGCGATCGAGTGCCATCTCCTTGACGGCCGAGAAGCCGTGCGCGAGCACAACGCCGGGGACCGGGGGACCCGACGAGGCGGCGGAGAGGTAGTACCAACCGCGTAGCGCGACATCACCGGCTCCCGGGAACTCCACGTCGCGCCGGGTGAACGTGGGCTCGCTGCTCACCGCGATGGTTCCCGAGGTTCGAGTCCGGCGGCGCGGTACACCGCGTCGATCACGCGCATGTTCGCGATCGAGTCGGCCGGAGGCGTGAGCACCGAACCACCCTCGCGCACCGCCTTCGTGAACGCCTCGAGCTGGTACCAGTACGTCGCCTCACCCTTGACCTTCTCGCTCCGGCGCTGCCTGACACCCGAGCCCGGGTCTTGGGTCCTCACCACGACGCGGTGGAAGTACTGCGGCCCGGTGAGGTTCGTGACCTTCAGCTCGCCGCGTTCACCCTCCACCCGCGCTCCGAGGCTGAAGACCTTGCCGGACAGGAGCGCACACTCGATCCCTCCCGTGCTCCCGTCGGCGAAGGTCATCTCGGCCTTCGCCCAGCGGTCGACCCCCGGGCGGATGGTCTTCGCCTCTGCCGAGACGACCTCGGGCTCGGCCCCCGCCAACGTTCGCAGCTGGTGGATCGCGTAGCAGCCGACGTCCATGAGCGCGCCGCCCGCCAACGCGAGGTCATAGCGGATGTCGTTGCGCAGGGGCAACGGGATGCACATGCGAGTCTCGACCCGTCGGATGGGTCCCAGCTCGTCGCCGACGATCTCCAGGAGACGGGTGACGAGCGGGTGGTACCGGTAGTGGAACGCCTCCATCACCACGAGACCCGACGCCACGGCTGCTGCGGCGACTTGCTCGGCCTCGTCTGCGTTGGCCGTGAACGGCTTCTCGCACAGCACGTGCTTGCCTGCGGCGAGCGCGGCGAGCGTCCACCGGCCGTGCAGCCCGTTCGGGAGCGGGTTGTAGACCGCTTCCACGTTCGGGTCAGCGAGCAGCGCTTCGTAGGAGTCATGAACGGTGGCGATCCCGTGCTTGGTCGCGAACTTCTGTGCCCGCGCCTGGTCGCGGGCGGCGACCGCGACGACCTCGGCGCCCGGGAATCGGGCTGCGGGCTTGCACAGCGCCGTTGGTGTGATGCGCGCCGCGCCGAGGGTGCCGATCCGAAGGGGTTCCACGGGTCGTGAGCCTACGGGACCCAGGTGCTCGCGGTCGTGGCGACGGCTCCTCGCGGTGTGCGAGGCTGCGACCCCACCCGCACATCGATCTGTCACACCCAACCCCTCGTCCACAAGGGAGACCGCGCGCGTGCTCGACGGCATGCGGGTCGTCGATCTCTCCACGGAGATCGCCGGCCCCTACTGCACGAAGCTGCTCGCCGACGCGGGTGCTGACGTGGTCAAGGTCGAGCCCCCGGGCGGAGACCCGCTCCGCGAGTGGCGTTCCGGGGCGCTCTTCGAGTTCCTCCACACGTCGCGTCGGAGCGTGACCGGTGCGCCGGACGACGCGCACGTCCTCGAGCTCTGCGCGGCGGCCGACATCGTCGTCGAGAGCGGTCGGCCCGGGCAATGGCATGCCCAGGGGCTCGAGGCCGGCCGGGTCCGCGAGCGCAACCCGGGACTCGTGGTCGTCTCGATCACCCCGTTCGGGCAAGAAGGACCGTGGGCGCAGTGGGCCGCGACCGAGTTCACGCTGCAGGCGTGGTGCGGCTCGATCGCCACCCGAGGCCTTCCCGAGGACCCGCCGGTCGCGGCCGGCGGGCGGATCGGAGAGTGGGTCTCGGGGACCTATGCCGCGGTCGCCGCGCTGGGTGCCTGGCTCCACGCGAGCCGAACAGGCCGCGGTGAGCTCATCGACGTCGCGCTCCTCGACTGCATGGCGCTGACGATGAACACCTACACCTCGGTGTTCGCGGAGTTCCTGGGCTGGCCCGCGATGCGCCGACCGACGCGCTCCATCGAGATCCCGTCGATCGAGCCGAGTGCCGACGGCTACGTCGCGTTCACCACGAACAGCGCGCAGCAGTTCGCCGACTTCCTGGTGCTCATCGGTCGACCCGACATGATCGAGGACCGCGACCTCGCGAACGCCATGGGGCGGTTCAAGCGACGCGATGAGACACTTGCCATGTCGCACGCCTACACGCTGAAGCACACGACGGCCGAGCTGCTCGAAGCAGCCACGCTGCTGCGCATCCCGAGCGGCCCCGTCGGCAACGGTGCCACCGTGACCGGCTTCGACCACTTCGAGGCGAGCGGCACGTTCGTGGAGAACCCGCGCGGTCGCTTCGTCCAACCGCGCGTCCCGTACCGGATCTCGGGCTTGTCGGCTCGTCCATTCACCGCTTCGCCCGACGTCGGTGCGCACGATGGCACGATCGACTGGGCGCCGCGAACCCGATCTCCGATCGAGCTCGTCGACGACCTCGAGGGTTCTCGCACCACCGGCCACGACGAGACCGGGCCGGACGAGAGAAGCGACGGAGGATCCGACCCGCGCCCGCTGTCGGGAGTGCGCGTGCTCGACTGCACCGCGTGGTGGGCCGGACCGGCGGCGACGCACATGTTGGCGTGCCTCGGTGCCGATGTGATCAAGGTCGAGTCGGTCACCCGACCCGACCTGATGCGCTACACCTCGACCAAGCGCCCACCCGAGGATCGCTGGTGGGAGTGGGGGCCGCTGTTCCATGGCGCCAACATCGGCAAGCGTGGGATCACCCTCGACCTCACCCGCCCGGAGGGTCGCGACCTCCTGCTGCGGCTCGCCGACACGGCCGACGTGCTCCTCGAGAACTTCACGCCGCGCGTGATGGAGCAGTTCGACCTGGGCTGGGACACGCTGCACGCGCGCAACCCGCGCCTGGTGATGGTGCGGCTGCCTGCCTACGGGTTGAGCGGACCGTGGCGCGATCGGACCGGCTTCGCCCAGACGATGGAGGGAATCACCGGGATGGCATGGGTGACCGGCTGGCCCGAGGGCCCACCGCTGCTCCCCCGTGGCGCGTGTGACCCGCTTGCCGCCATGCACGCAGTGTTCGCAACCATGTTGGCCCTGCGCGATCGCGCGAGCAGCGGCGAAGGCCATCTCGTCGAGGTCACGATGATCGAAGCGGCGCTGAACGCGGCCGCCGAGCAGGTGGCGGAGTACGGAGCGAGCGGGACGTTGCTGTCGCGCACTGGGAACCGCGGGCCGCTCGCCGCACCCCAGAACTTGTACGCCTGCGCGGGGCACGAGGAGTGGCTGGCCCTCGCCGTCGCCACCGACGAGCAATGGGTGGCGCTGCGCACGGTCCTCGAGAATCCCGAGTGGACCGCCGATCCGGCGCTCGCGACTGCTGCCGGTCGCTTCGCTGCGCACGATCGGATCGACGAGCACCTCGCCCGCTGGTGCGAGACCCGCGACGCCCGTGAGGTCGCCGAGATGCTCGCGACCCAGGGCATCCCCGCCGGATACGTCGAGGACGCACGCGACATCGCGCGCAACCCCCAGCTCGGCGAGCGTGGGTTCCTCGAGGTCGAGGAGCACCCGATCACCGGCGCCCACCCGATCCCGATGGTCCCGTTCCGCTACGAAGGCCGCCGCGGTCGCCCCTGGATCCGCCGCCCGTCCCCGACGCTGGGCGAGCACAACGACGAGATCCTCGGGACCGAGCTCGGGCTGACACCCGACGAGCTCGCCCACCTCCGCACCCTCGAGATCATCGGCGAGCGGCCCGTGGGCAGTTGACCCAGGTGGGGAGCTGATCGTGGCGAACCGAGACGAGAAGACGGACGACTGGGGTTGGGCAACGGCGTACGACGACGTCAGCGGCGCCGTCGCGATCTGCGGCGTCGGCGAGTCGGACCACACCAAGGCCTCGGGACGAACGGTGCACGAGATCGTCGGGTCCGCGGTCGAGCGGGCCATCGCCGATGCCGGACTCCAGCCGACCGATGTCGACGGCCTGATGCACATCCCGCTGCCGGAGCAGTTCGACGTCGCCGCGTTCCACGAGTACTTCGGCACGAATCACGACATGTGGGAGTCCAAGGCCGGGGGTGGCATGCGGTGGGCTGGGACCGCACCGTACGAGGCCGCACCGGCGCTGCGCGACGGCTCGGCCACGACGATCCTGAACACCTTCGGCGTCGCGTGGGCGACGCAACGGTCGAACATGGTCGGTGGGCCGGGCGAGTCGCACGCCCAGGAGCTGTTCAAGCAGAACGTCGAGATCCCGATGGGCTGGTTTCCCCAACCCGTCTACTTCGCCACGGTGGCGCGTCGACACATGTTCGAGTTCGGGACCACGCCCGAGCAGCTCGGTGCCGTGGCGGTCACCTGCCGGCGCCACGCCAACCTCACGCCGGGCGCGGTCATGCACGACAAGCCGCTGACCCTCGCGCAGTACCTCGAGGCGCCTCCGATCGTCGAGCCCTTCCGCAAGGAGGACTGCTGTCTCATCTCCGACGGGGGCGGCGCGTACCTGATGACCACGCCCGAGCGTGCACGCGATCTCGCGAAGCCCGTCGTGGAGGTCGCGGGCGTCGGTCTCGGGAACTCGGCGACCGGTGCCCACTGGGCCCAGCAGGAGGCCTTCACCTCGACGCCGCAGGTCTTTGCCGCACCGGTCGCGTTCGCGATGGCCGGGCTCGGGCCCGCCGACGTCGACGTCTACACCTGCTACGACCCGTTCACCATCCACACTCTGATGCAGATCGAGGACAGCGGGTTCTGCGACAAGGGAGCGGCCGGCGAGATGGCAGAGCGGGGCGACCTCGCGTTCGACTCGGGCGTCCTGCCCACGAACACCCACGGCGGGTTGCTCTCCCACGCGTACGTGCTCGGCATCGCCCACGTGGTCGAGGTCGTGCGTCAGCTGCGCGGCGAGGCTGCGGCGCAGGTGCCCGACGCCGAGATCGGCGTCTACGGTGGCTACACGGGACCCCAGGCATCAACGCTCATCCTGAGGCGACCGTGATCTCGAAGAGGGTCTGAGGCATGGACGTGCGCCCCGAGTTCCCGCTCCCGGACACGTCATGGGAGCCCACGGCGGAGTTCTGGGCCGGCGCGGCACGCGAGGAGCTGCGCATCCCCCGTTGCGACTCCTGCCGACGACTGTGCTGGTACCCGCGGGAGCGGTGCCGGCACTGCGACGGCGAGCAGTTCACGTGGGAGACGATGAGTGGCACGGGCACCCTGTTCTCGTGGGTGGTCGTCACGCACCCGTTCCTCCCCCAGTTCGCGGCCCTCGTCCCGTTCGTTCCCGCCCTCGTCGCGCTGGACGAGGACCCTGGGGTTCGGATCCCGACCCGCATGGTCGAGTGCGACGCCGCCGAGCTCGGGTTCGAGATGCCGGTGCAGGTCGCGTTCCGACCGCTCAGCTTCGAGGGAGTCACCGGTCAGGTGACCGCTCCGCTCTTCGTGCCCGTATGATCCGGCCCGAATGAACCGGGACACGTTCGTCGCCGTCGACCCCCGGTGGTACGCGAGCAACCTGGGCGGCGTGATCCTCACGGGTGTACTCGCCGCACTGACCCGTCGGCGCTTCCTCCGCTGGCTCTTCTGGGGTGCCGTCGCCCTGCACGTATCCGAAGCGGCCTACTCGTTCAAGGCGGCGCGCGATGCCGGGTTCACCGAGAGCGCCCCGAAGTGGACGCTCCAGACCCTCGCGGTCGGGTTCCCTTCCCTCATCGCGCTGGGTACCGCACGAGACGACTCGCACCGGGAGGCGTCAACCGGCGAGCTCGGGCCAGAGCGCTAGCGCCGTTCCCGCGAGAAATGCCGCGCGAGCGTCGTCGTCGAGGCGCGACGCGGCGTGGCGTGCGTACTCCACCAGCTCGGAGTACGGCCGATCGTGGGTCTGGGAGTAGTCCGAACCCCACAGGAGCCGATCCGCCCCGAAGCGCGCCGCGAGCTCGGCCACGCCGTCGCGCACGTCTCCGTGGGCTGCGAGGTGATCCAACGCGATCGTCGAGACCTTGAGATGCAGCGTCTCGAACTCGGTGAGTGCGAGCAGCGCGTCGGGGATGCCCGCGGAGAAGTCGGCGAACCCACAGTGGTCGAGCGCCAACGGGATCGCTCCCGGCAGTGACGGGATCGTGGCGGCCAGCTCCTCGAGCTTGTCGGCCAGCACCGTCACCACGACCGGGATGGCGAGCATGGCTGCGGCGCGCCACAGCGCGCTCGGCTCGGCGAGGCCGGTCTCGCCGAACGCGACCCAGCGCAGACCGCTCGCGCCCTCCTCGTGCACCAACCGCCGCAACTCGCCCGGCGGATCATTCAACGAATCGGTGGCGGCGAGGTCGAGGGACACCACGCTCGCAAGATGCGCCGGGAACCGTTGCTGGCTCGCGAGCGCGTAGCGGTTGTCGAATCCGTACGCGCTGACCGCTTGCACGACGACCGCGCGATCCACCCCCGCCTCCTCCATCAGGGCGAGGAGCCGCTCGATCGAGCAGGGCTCCTCTCGGTACCACGGCTCGGTCATCCCGCTCGGGTTCAACGGAAACGCGGACTCGTCGGCACAGACCACGTGCGTGTGGGTGTCGACCTGCCTGATCATCGACTGGCCGATGGCGGCCCGCCCGAGGATCACGGACCGAGATCGGGGAACCGACGCCCGGCGGTGAGTCCCCCGTCGACGACCAGTGCGGCACCATGGACGAAGGACGCGTCGTCGGAGGCGAGGAACAGCGCGGCCGCGGCCACCTCCTCGGGCTGCCCGGCGCGCCCGAGTAGGTGCCATCCGACGAACGCGTCGCGCACCGCTGCGAATGCCGGATCATCGAGGATCGAGGTCATCGGCGTCTCGATGAGCCCCGGGCACAGGCAGTTCACCCGCACGCCGGCGGGCCCGAAGTCGGCGGCCATGTTGCGCGTGAGCAGCACGACGCCACCCTTCGACACGTTGTAGGCGGTCTGACCCGAGAACCCCTCGAGTCCTTCGACGCTCGCCAAGTTGACGATGCTGCCGCGCCCGGCCTCGACCATGTGCGGGACGACGTGCTTGGAGACCAGCCATGTGCCCTTGAGGTTGATGCCGACGACCCGCTCCCATTCGGCCTCTTCGAGCGTGTCGGCACCGCCGACGCTGAGGACGCCCGCGGCGTTCACGAGGACGTCGATGCCGCCGAGCCCTTCCCGCACCTCGGCGACGGCCGCCGCGACCGCTCCTTCGTCGGCGACGTCGGCACGTACCCACGCGCCACACGGGGAAGCATCGGGCTTCGCGACGACGTCCAGGCCGGCGACCATCGCGCCCTCTTCCGCGAAGCGACGCGCGCACGCAGCACCGATGCCGGATGCCGCTCCCGTGACGAGCGCACGCTTCCCGCTCAGCCGGTCTCCCATGGATCTCTCTCCCGTCGGTCGGTACTGGGTCAGTCGGTGCTGGCAATGGACGGTGGCGTACCGAACACCAGGTCAGGGCCGGTGCCCGTCTCGTCCTCGAGCGCCTCGTCGAGCGGTCGGAACGCCGAGAAGCGGATGATGCCCGCGACCCCACACCCGGCGAGGAGGAGCGCCGAACCCATGACGGTCGCCCGCAGCCCGATCACCGACGCGAGCATTCCCTGGAGCAACGCCCCGAGCGGGACCCCGGCGAGCAGGCCCATGAGGTAGATCGACACCGCTCTGCCGCGATGCTCTTCGTCGACCCGCGCCTGGATCGACGTGTTGAGCGCGGTCGCGATCAGGACGTACGCGGTCCCCATCGTCAGCATGCCCACGATCCCGACCAAGTAGGTGGGAGCTCCCCCGAAGACCAGCTCTCCTCCCGCGAAGAGCAAGATCCCGAAGACCGCGACCCGCGATCGCAGGTAACGGTCGGCCCAGAACGCGACGACCACCGAACCCGCGACCGCACCGACACCGAATGCGGCGACCAGGAAGCCGTAGGCACCCTTGCCCACGCCGAACACATCCTCGGCGAACGCAGGGACGAGTTGCACCATGCTGCTCCCGAGGAACGACACGGCGGCGATCGTGAGCACCGGAAGGTAGATCGCCTGGCGTGCCCGCACGTACGCGAGTGCTTCCCTGAAGTGATCCCGCACGCGCCCCGCGTGCGAGTTCACCGGCACCGGGCGCGGATGGATCGCGACGAGCGCCGCGAGCACGAGGAGGAACGACACCGCGTTGAGCAGAAATGCGGTCCCCGCTCCGTACAGCTGCAGCACGAGTCCGGCCAGCGCAGGTCCGAAGGCGCGCCCGGCGACGAACTGCATCGAGTTGACCCGTACGGCATGCAGCAGCTCGGTGCGAGGCACGAGCTGGGGAACGAACGACTGCCAGGCGGTGATGTTGAGACCGGACGCGATGCCCGAGAGCATGAGCAGTCCGACGATCACCTCCGCGGTGCCGAGACCCGCGACCCACGTACCCCACAATGCGAAGGCGACGAGCATCATGGCGGTCTGGGTGTAGAGCAGGATGGTCTTGCGCGGGTAGCGGTCGGCGAGCGAGCCCGCGAGCGGACCCATCAGCAGCGCGGGGAAGAACGCCATGAACGCCGCGATCCCCAGCCACGTCGTCGAGTGCGTGAGCTGGTAGATCACGAACGGCGCCGCGATCGACTGCATCCACGATCCCGTGTTCGACACGAGCGCGGCGCCCCAGAAGATCGCGTAGTCGCGGTAGCGCAGGACGCTCAGGGAGTTGCGGGGCGTTCCCGGCGACGACGGCTCCGTCACGGGGCGAAGCGATCGAGGACGCGGTCGAGGTCGCCGCTCCCCGCCCGCAGACCCGTCCACGGGCCGTCCGCCATCACGACGTCCCAATCGTCGCGAACCGCTTCGGGCGTGAGCGGGCGATCCCATCGTCGGCCCGCGTTGACGGCGACGCTGACGCGACCGACATAGCCGCCACCGACGGTGAAGCACTCGCCCGAGACGGTGCACGCTTCGTGGACGAGCCAGGTCGCCACGGGGGCGACCACGTCGAGCGACAGCCACGCGAACAGCTCGGGGGACTCGGGGATCGGACCGAAGCCACCCGGGCGTGTCTTGGCGCAGGGCGCGATCACGTTCACGGTGATGCCATGCGCTGCACCTTCCTGTGCGAGCGCCCGAGTGAGCCCGACGATCGCCATCTTGGCCGCCGAGTACCCCGTCATGGTCGGCACGCCCCAGAGTCCCGCGCCGGACGAGAGGTTCAGCACCCGCCCGTAGCCCTGGGCCTTCATGAGTCTCCACGCGGGTCGGGTCACATGGAAATGGCCGCCGATCTGGCTCTCGAGTACCGGCCACAGCAGCTCGTCGGTGTACTCCTCGAACGGGGCCTGACGGACGACGCCGGCGTTGTTGATGAGCACGTCGACCCGACCGAACGCACCGAGCGCGGTCGCGATGACCGCCTCACCGCCCGCCTCGGTGGCGACGCTGTCGGTGTTGGCGACCGCTTCGCCCCCGGCCGCGACGATCTCGGCGACGACCGAGTGGGCCGGGTTCTCCGCCGGAGCGTCACCCGAGCCGTCCGTATCGCTGATCGCCACACCCAGGTCGTTCACGACGACCTTGGCCCCCCGAGACGCCAGGAGCAGCGCATAGGCCCGACCGAGGTTGCGCCCCGCTCCGGTGATCACGGCGACCCGATCGTCCCACCGCAGCTGCGCACCGTCCGTCCGGAGAGGCGTCTCGCGCGCCATCAGGCGTCGGTTCCCAGCGCATTGAACGGCCCCGCGAGGAAGCCGCCGTCGATGACGAACTCCGAGCCGGTGCAGTACGCGCTGGCATCGGAGGCCAGCCAGCACACCAGCTCCGCGACCTCACCGGGCGTCCCGATCCGACCGAGCGGGCTGGTCGCGGCGAGCGCTGGGCGCATGTCGTAGCCACCCCACGATTCGGGCCGGACCATGGCTGTGTCGATCGGGCCGGGGTGCACCGAGTTCACCCGGATCCCCTGACGGCCCAGCTCGAGCGCCGCAA
>Ga0209048_10001124_pt1 | contig 27948 bp, 21 predicted proteins | sample FrelakmetCRP12CR_FD_187146 | JGI IMG/M metagenome (GOLD analysis project Ga0209048, IMG submission 187146) | Freshwater lake sediment microbial communities from the University of Notre Dame, USA, for methane emissions studies - CRP12 CR (SPAdes)... | ecosystem: Environmental > Aquatic >... | reverse complement strand
AGCACGATCACGAGCCCGACGACGTTGCCGAGATACATGGAGGCGATGAGACCCCACACGAAGTCCTTGTGCTCGACGAACAGCAGCGGACCGGGATTGAGCCCCCAGACCATCAGACCGCCGAGCAGGATCGCCGCGGTGCCGGAGCCGGGAATCCCCAGCGCCAGCATCGGCAGCAAGGCGGACGTCCCGGAGGCGTGGGCGGCCGTCTCCGGCGCGAATACGCCTTCGATGCGCCCCGTGCCGAAGCTCGCGGGATCCTTGGAGAACCGCTTGGCCAGGTTGTAGCCCATGAACGAGGCCGCGATCGCGCCGCCGGGCGTAATGCCAAGCCAGCAACCGACGGCGGACGACCGCAGCAACGTGACCCAGTAGCGTGGCATTTCCTTCCACACCTTCAGGACCACGCGCAGGCTGATCGCCGCCGCATGGCCACGCAGCGCGAGCCGCTCCTCCATGGTCAGCAGGATCTCGCTGATCCCGAACAGACCGATGACGGCAACCAGAAAGTTGATGCCGCGCAGCAGCGGGTCGAAGCCGAAGGTCATGCGCAACTGGCCGGAGACGGTATCCATGCCGACGGCGGCGAGCAGCAGTCCGAGCACCATCGAGATCACCGTCTTGTGCTTTGCCTCGCGTCCCAGTCCGACGAACGAGCAGAAGGTCAGCAGATAGACGGCGAAGAACTCCGGCGGCCCGAACCGCAAGGCAAAGGAGGCGACACGCGGCGCAAGAAAGGTGATCAGCAGCACCGCGACCAGCGAGCCGATGAACGATGACGTGAACGCGGCGGTGAGCGCCTCCGCCGCCTTCCCCTGCTGAGCCATCGGATAGCCGTCGAAGGTGGTCGCCACCGACCAGGCCTCGCCGGGAATGTTGAAAAGAATCGAGGTGATCGCTCCTCCGAACAGCGCGCCCCAATAGATGCACGAAAGCATCACGATCGCGGTGGTCGGGTCCATCGTGAACGTGAGCGGCAGCAGGATCGCCACCCCGTTCGGCCCGCCCAATCCTGGCAGCACGCCGACGAAGATGCCGAGCACGAGGCCGATCAGCATCATGGCCAGTATCTTCCACGTCAGCAGAACGGCGAAACCGTGCAGCAGGAGGGTCAGCGCTTCCATCGCTTCAGCGTCCGAAGAACGCTTCGACCGGACCCTTGGGCATGATGACGTCGAACGCGATCTCGAACGTGGCGAACATGGCGAGCGCGAACAGGAAGCTCGTGAGCAGCGACTTCCACAGCGTTATTCGCCCGATGATGCGCATGAAGCCCGCGACCAGCAGGAAGCTCGCCACATAAAGCCCGAGCCACTGCGTCAGCAGGCAGAAGAGAAAGGTCGGAAGGAAGACCTGCGTAACACGCCGAAGCTGGTCGCGGGTGACAAAGGTCCACGATGCATGGCCCCGCTGCGCGAACGCGACGCCGAGGCCCCACACCGAGGCGCCGGCGAGGATGACGCACAGGTAGAACGGGAGGTATCCGCTTTGCGGGCCATCCTTGGCCCATCCCATCCCGCTGCGCCAGTTGTCGAAGCCCAGGAGGAGCGCCAGCGCGAACAGCAGCAGGTATACCACCACCTCGACGGTGCGCGTGGTCGTCACCGCCGGCGAATTCTCAGCCGGTGCGGTCGGATCGTCGACGGCGATTTCGATGTCGGATTCGGGCATCCTGGTTTCCGTCACGAGGGGGCGCAGCATCGGGGCTCTCTCGCGCGGTGCGCGGGAGCGAGGTACGACGGGTGCAACGCCTGGCTACGGGGCGACGAAGCCGGCCTCGGTCATGAGGCCCTTGTTCAGCCTGTCGTCCTCCTCGAGGAACGTCACCATGTCCTTGCCCGTGAGGAAGACCGGCTTCAACGCCTGCTTTTCCATGTAGTCCTTGTATTCGGCGGTCTGCGTGAGCTTCCTGAACAGGTCGACGTAGAACGCGGTCTGCTCGGGCGTGACCTTGCCCGGAAGGAACATGCCGCGCAGCATCAGGTACTGGACGTCGAGCCCTTCTTCCTTGCACGTGGGAATGTCGTTCCACGACTGGGTGTCGGTGACCTTCGTCTTGTAGGCCATCCGTTCCTTGTCGAACACGCAGAGCGCCCGTACCTGCCCGGCGCGCCAGACTTCAAGGTTCTCCGACGGGTTGTTGACGTTCGCCGCGGTGTGATTGCCCACGAGCTGCGTCGCTGCCTCGCCACCCGACTTGTAGGGCAGATATGCAAACTTCGCGCCGGTTTTCTTCTCCATGAACACGGTGAGAACGTGGTCCTCGCGCTTCGAACCGGTGCCGCCCATCTTGAACGGCGGGTCGGCGGCCTTGGCCGCGGCCACGAACTCCTTCACCGTCTTGTACGGCAGCGTCACGTTGTCCCACAACACGAACTGGTCGAGCGCGATGACGGAGACAGGAGTGAGGTCGCGCCAGTTGAACGGAATCTTGGCGGCGAGCGGCAGCATGTAGATCAGCGAATAGGCGATGAGGACCTTGTTCGGGTCGCCTTCGCTCGACTTCATGTACATCAGCGCCTCGGCGCCCGACGCGCCGCCTTTGAGCGAGACGACCATCGGCTGCTTCATCAGATTGTTCTTCTGGATCGCGGCCTGCATCATTCGCGCCATCTGGTCGGAAGCGCCTCCGGCACCCGCGGCAACCACGATTTCGACGGGTTTCGTGGGCTCCCACGCGTTGGCCGACGCGCTCGCCAGCATGATCGCCAATGCACCCGCTGATCTCACGAACCTGTTCATTTCCTCACCCTCCCTTTGATTTTGTGACGCGGCCCCGCGGCCACTGGAGTACCTTCGTGCTGCGCACTCCGGTATTCGCGCTTGGGGCGGCCCGGCGCGCTCATGCGGCGTGCGCGAGCGCCGACCCTGCGGTTTCCGCGAGATAGTCGAGCGCCGCCTGCGTGCCGCCTTTCCGGTGCGGGACGCCGGCAAGCGCGAGCCCCATCTCGACGCCGGCGAGCGTACCGGCGAGCATCAGGTCGTTGAAGTGGCCGAGGTGCCCGATACGGAAGATCTTGCCGGCGACCTTGCCCAGCCCCTGTCCGAGCGACATGTCGAAGCGCTCGAGCACGACCTTGCGGAAGGCATCGGCATTGTGGCCCTCCGGGAGCACGACGGCGGTGAGCGTCGAGCTGTACAGCGCGGGGTCCGCGCACAGGATTTCGAGCCCCCACGCCGTGACGGCCCGTCGCGTGGCCTCCGCCAGCCGGTCGTGGCGCGCGAACACCCGGTCGAGCCCTTCCGCGAACAGCATGTCGAGCGCCGTCGCGAGCCCGTAGAGCAGGTTGGTCGCCGGCGTGTACGGAAAATAGCCGCTCGGGGCGAGCGCGAGCATGTCGTTCCAGTCCCAGTACGAGCGCGGCAGCTTCGCGCCCTTCGCCGCGGCGAGCGCCTTCGCGCTGATCGCGTTGAACGACAGTCCGGGTGGCAGCATCAGCCCTTTCTGCGAGCCCGCGACGGTGACGTCGACGCGCCACTCGTCGTGCCGGTAGTCGATCGACGCGAGCGAGGAGATCGTGTCGACCATGAAGAGCGCCGGATGGCCCGCACGGTCGATGGCCGCACGCACGTCGGGAATCCGGCTGGTGACGCCGGTGGACGTCTCGTTGTGCACGACGCACACGGCCTTGATCGCGTGGTCCCGGTCAGCGGCGAGCCGCGCCTCGATCGCGTCGGCCGCGACGCCGTGCCGCCAGTCGCCCGGCAGGAACTCGACGGCGAGCCCGAGCCGCTCGGCGAGCCGCTTCCACAGTGTCGCGAAATGTCCGGTCTCGGCCATCAGCACGCGCTCGCCCGGCGAGAGCGTGTTGACGAGCGCCGCCTCCCACGCGCCCGTTCCCGATGCCGGGTAGACGACGACCGCGCCGTCGGTCCTGAACACCTTTTTCATGCCGGCGAAGACCGACTTCGCGAGCACGGCGAATTCGGGGCCGCGATGGTCGATCGTCGGCGCGTCGATGGCGCGAAGCACGCGATCCGGGACGTTGGTCGGCCCCGGGATCTGCAGGAAGTGGCGGCCGGACGGCTGTCGGTCGAGCGGATTCATGGCAAGGCACCTCGGAAGGACCCGTGACGGCGCGCGATATACGGATGGCGGGCAGGCCCCATGCTACTCATCTTTGGCGCGCGCCGGCAAGCGCGGTCTTCGGGTCCGCCGTGCCATCCTCTACAATCGGGCGCATGGCCGTCGCGAAGCCGCTCGTGTTCCATCCGCACCGCAGCGGCGGCGATCTCGCCTCGCGCCTGTCCCGGGCTGTCGCCGGCGACGTGCTGTTCGACGCCGCGTCGCGCGGCCGCTACGCCACCGACGCGTCGATCTACCAGGTCGAGCCGGTGGGCGTGCTCGTCCCGAAGTGCGTCGACGACGTGCGCGCCGCGATCGCGATCTGCCGCGAGCTGCGGGTGCCGGTGCTCGCGCGCGGCGCGGGCAGCTCGCAGTGCGGGCAGACGGTCGGCGCCGCGCTGGTGATCGACACCACCAAGCACCTCGACCGCATCACGGGCTTCGACCGCGAGGCACTGACCGTGCGCGTCGAGCCCGGCGTCGTGCTCGATCAGCTCAACGCGTGGCTGAAGCCGCACGGGCTGTGGTTCCCGGTCGACGTCAGCACGTCGGCGCAGGCGACCCTGGGCGGCATGGCGGGCAACAACTCGTGCGGCTCGCGCTCGATCGCGTACGGCAACATGGTGCACAACGTGCTCGCGGTCGACGCGCTGCTGTCGGACGGGACCGAGGCGCGCTTCGGCCCCGAGCGCGAGATGGACAGGGGCAACGCGCGCCTCGCCGCGCTCGTCGGCGGGCTCGGCGCGATCGGTGACCGCGAGCAGGACGAGATCGAGCGCCAGGTGCCCAAGGTGCTGCGGCGCGTAGGCGGCTACAACATCGACGTCTGCTGCGCTCAGAGCGAGCGGCCGTACACCGCCGACGGCAGCGTCAACTACGCACACCTGCTGGTCGGCAGCGAAGGCACGCTCGCGTGGACGCGCGAGCTCACGCTGCGCCTCGCGCCGCTGCCTTCGCACCGGACGCTCGGCGTCGTCAACTTCCCGACGCTGTATCGCGCGATGGAATGCGCGCGGCACCTCGTCGGTCTCCGCCCTTCCGCGGTCGAGCTCGTCGACCGGACGATGATCGACCTCGCGCGCGGCAATCCCGCGTTTCGCGCCGTCATCGAGCGCGCGCTGATCGGCGAGCCCGACGCGATCCTGCTCGTCGAGTTCATCGGCGAGACGGAGGACGAGCCGGTCCGCCGCCTGCGCGATCTCGTACACCTGATGGGCGAGCTGGGCCTGCCGGGGAGCGTGGTCGAGATGACCGACGCGCCCGCGCAGAGGGCGCTGTGGGAGGTGCGCAAGGCCGGGCTCAACATCATGATGAGCCTCAAGGGCGACGGCAAGCCGGTGTCGTTCATCGAGGACTGCGCGGTGCCGCTCGAGCATCTGGCCGACTACGTCGACCGCCTGACGCAGGTGTTCGCGCGGCACGGCACGCGCGGCACGTGGTACGCGCACGCATCGGTGGGCACGCTGCACGTGCGGCCGATCCTCGACATGCGCCGCGACGGCGCGGTCAAGATGCGCGCGATCGCCGAGGAAGCGAGCGCGATGGTGCGCGAATACAAGGGAGCGTTCTCGGGCGAGCACGGCGACGGCCTCGTGCGCAGCGAATGGGTGGGCTGGCAGTTCGGGCCGCGCCTCGCGCGCGCGTTCGAGGAGATCAAGGACCTGTTCGACCCCGCGGGGCTCATGAACCCCGGCAAGATCGTCCGTGGGACGAAGATGGACGACGCGTCGCTGTTCCGCTTCCGCCCCGGCTACCGGACGCAGCCGCTCGCGACCGCGTTCGACTGGTCGGCGTGGAACGTGCAGAGCGATGCGGCCACCGGCGCGCTCACCCCGCCGGGGACCGGCGGCGATCCCGCAGGCGGGTTCGCCAAGGCCGTCGAGATGTGCAACAACAACGGCCATTGCCGGAAGTTCGACGCGGGAACGATGTGCCCCAGCTACCGCGCGACGCGCGACGAGCAGCACAGCACGCGCGGCCGCGCGAACACGCTGCGCCTCGCGCTTTCGGGCGAGCTCGGCGCCGACGCGTTCACGTCCGACGCGGTGCGCGAGGCGCTCGACCTCTGCGTGAGCTGCAAGGGCTGCCGGCGCGAGTGCCCGACCGGCGTCGACATGGCGAAGATGAAGATCGAGGCGCTCTACCACCGGCAGCGCGCGCACGGGCTCCGGTTCCGCGACCGGCTGATCGCCCATCTGCCGCGCTGGGCGCCGTGGGCGGCGCGGCTGCCGTGGCTCGCCAACCTGCGCAACACGCTGCCTGGCGCGGCGCGGCTGGGCGAGGCCTTGCTGGGCTTCTCGGCGCAACGCTCGCTGCCCGCCTGGCGGCGCGACACGTTTCAGGGCGGCGCCGGCGCCGCGCGTGACGCGGACGCGGCGAACGCCGACGTCGTCCTCTTCGTCGACACGTTCACCAATTACTTCGAGCCCGAGAATGCGCGCGCGGCGATGGCCGTGCTGCGCGCCGCCGGCCGGCGCGTGCACGTCGCGCGGGCAGTCGAAGGGGACGCGGAGCCGGCACGGCCGCTGTGCTGCGGCCGCACCTTTCTCGCCGCGGGGCTCGTCGACGAGGCGAAGCACGAGGCGCGCCGCGTCGTCGCGGCGCTCTCGCCGCACGTGGAGCGGGGCGCGACGATCGTCGGCCTCGAGCCGTCGTGCCTGCTGTCGCTGCGCGACGAGTTCCTCGTGATGGGCCTGGGCGAGGCGGCGCAGCGCCTGGCGGAGCACGCGCTCCTCGTCGAGGAATATCTGGTGCGCGAGCAGCGCGCGGGGCGCCTCGATCTCCCGCTCGCCGCGCTGTCGCAGAAGCGCGCGCTGGTTCATCCGCACTGCCACCAGAAGGCGTTCGACGCGGCGGCGCCGGTCCGCGAGGCGCTCTCGCTCGTCCCCGATCTCGAGGTCGAGATGGTCGAGGCTAGCTGCTGCGGGATGGCGGGCAGCTTCGGTTACGACGCCGCGCACCACGACGTGTCGGTGAAAATGGCGGAGCTCGCGCTGCTGCCGCAGGTGCGGGCGGCGCACCCGGACACGCTGATCGTCGCCGACGGCACGAGCTGCCGCCATCAGATCGCGGATCTCACGCGCGGGTCCGGCCGGCGCGAGGCGCTCCACGCGATCCGCGTGCTCGAGCGGGCGCTCCCGAAATCGTGACTCCGCGAGGGTCCGCCGACCGGGGAACGGGCCTGTTGCATTCCCGCCCGGGTTGGCCTATTATGACATTGGCATCAACTTCGCTGTCCCCCGTCCTCCCGATCGTGGCGCGAAGTCGATAGCCCGAACCCCCGCCTCGGCGGGGGTTCGTCTTTGTGGCTACCCTGCCGTATTGGGGGGCGCCCCCGGAATCGCGGTGTCTGCCAGCAGCAAGCGGGCGCCCGGTTGCGGATCCGACGCAGCCGAATGGATGCGCGCGTGGCAGAACCCGGACAGGTCCGTGAACCCGAGCGCCAGCACGTACAGCCGGTACGCGAGCGCCTTGCTGATAGGCGTTGCCGCGGTCGCGAGCCCGAGGAACGCGCCGCCGGCGACGCGGAACAGCGGGTGGAGAAGCCGCGCCCGCGAGCCGCGGTTCGCAAAGAGGTAGGCCGCGTGCCGCACGTGCGTGCGGGCGTCCCCGTCGCGGGCGAGCAGTGCGCTGTAATAGCTGAACTTTGCCTCCCCGGCCCGGGTCACGAGCTGTCGCCAGTGGCTGGCGGGCATGTCGTTGTAGTGCGTGGCAAGAGGCTCGCCGATCGTGCCGATCGCGACGCCCTCGTCCTGCGCGCGGTGGTACAGCGCCGTCTCGCTGAAGCGCAGATAGCGCACGTCGAACCCCCCGAGCCGCTCGAACAGCCGCCGCGTGACGACGCTGTTCGCGCCGAGCGAGAACACGCCGCGCGCCACCGCCCGCTGCTCGTGGCGCAGGTTGTGCATCGAGACGAGCTCGCCCAGTCGCGATGTGCCGTGGTTGATCCGCGGCGCCCACGCGAGCGCCGCGTCGGGGTGTTGCTCGAAGTAGGCGGCAATGATCGCGCAGCAGCGCTTCTCGAGCACGGTGTGCCCTTCGACGAAGAAGAGCACGTCGCCGGTGGAGCGCTCGTACCCCGCCTGGTAGAGACGGATCTCGTTCGCGACGTTGCGGGTTTCGAAGTCGGTGCGCACGACGGCGTCGCAGCGCGCGAGCAGCGCCGCGACGGCCGGATCGTCGGCGCCGGCCTCCGGTTCCCTCCCCGCGACGGCGATGACCTCGTACCGGTCGCGCGGATACTCCTGGCTCAGCGCCGATTCGAGCGATTTCCAGCCGGCGTTGCGCCGGTCGAACAGCGGCAGGACGATCGAGATCCTCATGGACGCATTGTGCCGCATCGCGGCTACTTCGGCAGCGTGTACGTCGGGAGGTAGTTGCTCTCGACGTTTTGCGTATGCACGGGCTCGCCCGGCGCGATCGGCGCGGTCGCAGTACCGATCGCGCAGCCGTACTTGACGATGATCTCGCCCTTCGCGATGGGCCGCGCCGCGAGCTTGTGGCCGACCGCGATGCTCTGGGCGATCGTGAGCCGGACGCCGTCGAGCACGACGGTTTCGCCGGCCTTGAGCTGCCGCAACGCGACGGCGACGTTGTCCGGCGGCGAGAGCCGCATCACCGCGTGCGCGGGATCGCTAGAACTTGCCATACCGGTTGTAGGCGTCGACCGGATCCATGCCGCCGACGAGCGCACGGCGCATCTCGCTCTCGGTCGCGACGACTTCCTCGGTCTTCGTCACCACGTCGTCGGCGAGCGCGCGCGGGATGACGACGACGCCGTCGCGGTCGCCGAGCAGGTAGTCGCCGGTCGCGATAGTCACGGTGCCTATCGTCACCGGCTCGCCGTAGCGGTCCGGGATCCAGCGCTCGACGATGTCGGAGGGCGTGAGGAACGAGCAGAACACGGGAAAGCCCTGCGCCAGCACGAGATCGGTGTCGCGCGAGCCGCCGTCGACGACGTAGCCCAGGACGCCGCGCGCGGTCAGCGTCTGCGCGGACAGCTCGCCCATCAGCGCGACCTCGCGGTTGTTCGGCTGGCAGACGACCACGTGCCCGGCCGGCGCCTTCGACAGCAGCGTGCACCAGCCGAGCAGCGTCTCGTGGCGCGTCTTCGTGCGGTCGATGTGGCCCGAGACGGTCCAGACCGGTCCGGCGAGCCGCGTGCCGGGCGCGATCGCCTTGATCTCGGGGGGCAGCACGATGTTCTCGTGCCCCATCATCCGCAGCACGTCGTGGACGGCGCCCGTGTAGCAGCGCCCGAGGCGCTCGGTCAGCGTGGCCATGTGCCCCCTTCCCTTCGGAACCTGCGCCCGATGTTGCGCCCGCGCTCCGTGCGGAGCAAGCCGCGCGGCAGCAACCGATCGGGTTTCATGCGAACAGGTCGAGCTGCCCGGCACCGGCGGCCTTGCCGGCGATCACCGGCGGGCGGAACAGCGACGTGTCGAGCGGTTCGTCGCGCGTCGTGTTGAGCCCGAACCTCCTGCACGCGATCGCGAAGCGATTGCGGACGAGCTCCGCGTAGTGCCCCTGCCCGTGCATCCGCGCGCCGAAGCGCGGGTCGTTGTCGCGGCCGCCGCGGATGTCGCGCACCAGGCTCATCACGTGCGCGGCGCGCAGCGGGTAGTGCGCGTCCAGCCACGCGCGGAACAGCGGTGCGACCTCGCGCGGCAGCCGGAGGAGCGTGTAGCCCGCGTGGGTCGCGCCGGCCGCGGCGGCGCCCTCGAGGATCGCCTCGAGATCCTTGTCGGTCAGCTGTGGAATGACCGGCGCGACGTTGACGCCCACCGGCACGCCGGCCTCGCGGAGCGCCGTGACGATCTGCAGGCGACGCTGCGGCGCCGGCGCGCGCGGGTCGAGCCTGCGAGCGAGGTCGCGATCGAGCATCGCGATCGACACGAACACGCGCACGAGGCGCTTCTTCGCCATCGCGGCGAGAAGGTCGAGGTCGCGCTCGATCAGCACGCCCTTGGTCGTGATCGTCAGCGGATGGTCGCAGGCAGCGAGCACCTCGATGACGCTCCGCGTGATCTTCCACTCGCGCTCGATCGGCTGGTAGGGGTCCGTGTTCGCGCCCAGCGCAATCGGATCGCACGCGTAGCCGGGCTTCGCCAGCTCGGCCGTGAGCAGGGCGGCGGCATCGGGCTTGGCAAAGAGCCTCGTCTCGAAATCGAGGCCGGGGGACAGATCGAGGTACGCGTGCGACGGCCGCGCATAGCAATAGATGCAACCGTGCTCGCAGCCCTGGTAGGGATTGACCGACTGCGTGAACGGGATGTCCGGCGAATCGTTGCGCGCGATGATCGTGCGCGCCCGCTGGATGCGCACGACCGTCTTCAAAGGCGGCAGCGCGTCGTCGCCATCCTCCGTTGCGGGCGCCGCCGCCCAGCCGTCGTCGACCGCCTCGCGCCGCTCGCGTCGGAACCGGTTGTCCGGGTTGAAGGTTGCGCCACGCCCCTTGGCTGGCGCGCCTGGAGCCGCCACCGGTCTCTCCCGGCGTCAGGACGCGAGCACGGCGTCCATCGTGACCGTGATCGACGGGGAAAGCGCGCGCGAGATGATGCAGTTCACCTTGGCGTTCGACGCGATCTCCGCGAACTGCGCGGCCGACACTCCGGGGACCTGCGCGCGGGTGACCAGGTGGACGGCCTTGACCGTCTGCTTGCCGTCGACCGGGTCCATCGTGAGCTGCGCCTCGGTTTCGATGGCCGTCGCGGTGAAGCCCGCGTTGTTCAGCGTGAACGACAGCGCCATCGTGAAGCAGCCCGCGTGCGCCGCGGCGACGAGCTCCTCGGGATTCGTACCCTTGCCGTCGCCGAAGCGGGCCTTGAACGAGTACGGAGTGTCGCGCAGCGTGCCGCTCTGGACCGAGAGCGTGCCGCTGCCTTCCTGGGTGGTGCCTTGCCAACGAGCGCTTGCCTTGCGTTGCATGATCGAATCCTCGGGTTCGTGCGGAACGCGCAGTTTAATCCAGGCGGGAGGCGTCGGGCGGGCGCCGGTGCCCGATCTTTCTGCCGGCGTACAGCAAACCCCGGCGCACCAGCCACTTTTCCACCTCGACGGCGAAGAAGACCACCGAGGAAAGCGCGAACGCGAGTGCGAGCTCGACCGGCGTCAGTGGAGCCGTGCTCAGCAAGGCGTTAAGGAACGGGACGTAGACGACGGCCATCTGCAGCGCCACGGTGAAGACGACGGCGCCGAGCAGGGGCAGGTTGGACGCGAGCCCCTGGCGGAACAGCGAGTCCTGCTCCGAGCGGATCGCGAGCACGTGCGCGAGCTGCGCCAGCGTCAGCACGGTGAACGCCATCGTCCGCCAGTGCGCCGAGCCGTCGCGGAGTGCCCACGCTTGCGCGAACAGGGTCAGCACGCCGATCAGGAGGCCGACCCAGAGCATGTGCTGCCACATGCCATGCGCGAAGACGCTCTCCCGCGGCGGCCGTGGCGGGCGCCGCATGATGCCGCGCTCTTCCGGCTCGGCGGCCAGCGCGAGCCCCGGCAGGCCGTCGGTCAGGAGGTTCACCCACAGGATGTGGATCGGCAGCAGCGGCAGCGGCAGGCCGACGAAGGGCGCGAGAAAGATCGTCCAGATCTCGCCCGAATTGCCCGCCATCACGAACCGGATGAACTTGCGGATGTTGTCGTAGATCCGGCGGCCCTCGCGCACGGCGCCGACGATCGTCGCGAAGTTGTCGTCGAGCAGGACGAGGCTCGATGCCTCGCGCGCCACGTCGGTGCCGCCCTTGCCCATCGCGACGCCGATGTCGGCGCGCTTCAGCGCCGGCGCGTCGTTGACACCGTCGCCCGTCATCGCGACGAACTCGCCGCGGCGCTGCAGCGCCTCGACGATGCGGATCTTCTGCGCCGGGTCGACGCGCGCGTAGACGCGGATGCCGGCGACCTGCTGCGCGAACGCGTCGTCGCTCAGTTGCGCGAGCTCCGCGCCCGTCATCACGCGGTCGTCCGGGCCGATGATGCCGAGCTCGCGGGCGATCGCGCGCGCGGTGGCCGGGTGGTCGCCCGTGATCATCACCGGCGTGATGCCCGCGGTGCGGCAGAGGCCGACGGCTTCCTTTGCTTCGCGTCGCGGAGCGTCGATCAGCCCGACGAGGCCGACGAACACGAGCTCCGTCTCGACGACGTCGGGGTCCGGCCTGGCCGGCGGTTGCGGCCACTCGCGCTGCGCGACCGCCAGCACCCGCAGGCCCTCGGCCGCCATCCGCTCGACCTCGGTCAGGATCGCCGCGCTCGCCAGCGGCTCGCGTCCGTTGGCCGCCAGCATTGCCACGCATCGCGGGAGGACAGTCTCCGGCGCGCCTTTCGTGTAGGCGACGGCGCCGGCGTCCCGCCGATGCAGCGTCGTCATCCGCTTGCGATCCGAGTCGAATGGCAGCTCGAGGATGCGCGGCGCCGCTGCCGCGAGCACGGCCTTGTCGAAGCCCGCGTCGGCGGCGGCGTCGAACAGTGCGGTTTCCGTGGGTTCGCCGGTCACGCGGCCGTGACTGCCCCGGGTCGCGTCGTTGGAAAGCGCGAGCGCCGTGAACAGGCTCCGGAACGGTTCGCCCGCTGCAACGTCCTTCCAGTCGCGGGTCGCGCTGCCCGCGCAATGGATCTCGACGACGCGCATGCGGTTGTGCGTCAGGGTGCCGGTCTTGTCGGAGCAGATGCACGTCACCGAGCCAAGCGTCTCCACCGCGGGCAGGCGCCGGATCAGCGCGTGCTGCTTCGCGAGCCGGGTCGCGCCCAGCGCGAGCGATATCGTGACGACCGCCGGCAGCGCTTCGGGGACCGCGGCGACCGCGAGGCTCACCGCGGTCAGGAACAGCAGCAGCAGTGGCTCGCCGCGCAGCGCGCCGGCCACGAAGATGACGAGACAGATCGCGATGACCGCGAGCCCGAGCCGCCGGCCGAAGACGGTCAGCCGCTTCTGCAGGGGCGTCCGCGGCTCCAGTGCCGTGTCGAGCAGCGTCGCGATCCGCCCCAGCTCCGTCGTCATGCCCGTGGCAACGGCAACGCCGCAGCCGCGCCCAGTGGTCACGATCGTGCCCTTGAAGGCCACGTTGCGGCGGTCGTGAACGCGTAGGTCCGCGTCGCGAAGCGGATCGCAGGTCTTCTCGACGGGCACCGATTCGCCGGTGAGCAGCGCCTCGTCCATCCGGAGCTGCGCGACCTCGACCAGCCGCAGGTCCGCCGGTACCACATTGCCCGCCTCCAGCACCACTGCGTCTCCAGGGACGAGCGCCGTCGCGGGCACCGACACGACTTCGCCGCCGCGGACGACGCGCGCATTGCCGGCCGCCATCTGCTTGAGGGCGGCCATCGCGCGCTCGGCGCGGAATTCCTGGACGAAGCCGATCAGCGCGTTCAGCACGAGGATCACGACGATCGCCAGCGTGTCCTTGACCTCGCCGAGGGCGCCCGAGATCACGGCCGCGGCGACGAGGACCAGGATCATGAAGTCGGCGAACTGGTCGACCAGCATGCGCAGCGGGCTGCGCGCGGCGCGTTCCTGGATCGCGTTGGGACCGAAACGCACGGCGCGGCGCGCGGCCTCTTCGGCCGTCAACCCGCGATCGTGGCGCGTGGCGAGTCGCGCCAGAGTCTCGGCGACGCTCAGCGTGTGCCAGCGAACATCGGGTTCCGCTCGAACGCTCTCCGGCGGGGCATCTGCGGAGACGTGCGCGACGCGGTGCGGCATGGGGGCTTCGCGGGTGGCGCGAACCGGGGCGGGCGGGCACGACCACGTCGGCGTCGTGCCTTGCCGGTGCGCTTCGTACATTATGCGCCGGGAGCCATCCGGCCACAACGATCGCGGGCGCCGTTCGCCTTGCCGGTGCGCGCTGCGCGCGGGCGCGGTCCCGCCGTTGTCCCCGGGACCGGGTTGCCCGTAGAATCCGACGGGAATGCGAGAGAGCGACGGCCGGCTTCCGCATCGCCACGAACGCGGACACGCGCATGATCAAGCCCAGGACCACGCACTTCGACACGCTGTCGCTGCACGCCGGCGCGCGACCCGATCCGGCGACCGGCGCGCGCGCGACGCCGATCTACCAGACGGCGTCGTTCGCGTTCCCGGACAGCGACCACGCCGCCGCGCTCTTCAACATGGAGCGGGCCGGCCACGTCTATTCGCGCATCTCCAATCCGACGTGCGCGGTGCTGGAGGAGCGGATCGCCGCGCTCGAGGGCGGCGTCGGCGCGATCGCGACGGCGAGCGGACAGGCGGCGCTGCACCTCGCGATCGTCACGCTGCTCGGCGCGGGGGCGCACATCGTCGCGTCGCGCGCGCTCTACGGCGGCTCGCACAACCTGCTCGACTACACGCTGCCCCGCTTCGGCGTCGCGACCACCTTCGTCGATCCGCGCGACGTCGACGCCTGGCGCGCGGCGATCCGCCCCGAGACGCGGCTCCTCTTCGGCGAGACGCTCGGCAATCCCGGGCTCGATGTCCTCGACATCCCGCGCGTCGCCGACCTCGCGCACGAGCACGGGCTGCCGCTGCTCGTCGACTCGACGTTCACGACGCCGTACCTGATGCAGCCGTTCGCGCACGGTGCCGACCTCGTCTTCCACTCGGCGACCAAGTTCCTGTCCGGCCACGGCGTCGTGATCGGCGGACTCCTCGTGGACTCGGGGAGCTTCGACTGGGACGGGAACGGGAAGTACGCTGCCGCACGAGGCAAGTTCCCGACGCTGACGGAGCCCTATGCAGGCTTCCACGACATGGTGTTCACCGAGGAGTCCACGACGGCCGCGTTCCTGCTGCGCGCGCGGCGCGAGGGCATCCGCGACTTCGGCGCGTGCATGTCGCCGTTCACCGCGTTCCAGATCCTGCAGGGGATCGAGACGCTGCCGTTGCGGATGGCCCGTCACGTCGAGAACACGCGCAAGATCGTCGCGTTTCTCGCCGGCGAGCCGCTGGTCGCGTCTGTCGGCTACCCCGAGCTCCCGGAGCATCCCGACCACGCGCTCGCGCAGCGGCTGCTGCCGCGCGGCTGCGGCGCCGTGTTCAGCTTCAACCTCGCGGGCACGCGCGCGCAGGGCCGGCGGTTCATCGAGACGCTGAGGATCTTTTCGCACCTCGCGAACGTCGGCGACGCGAAATCGCTGGTGATCCACCCGGCGAGCACGACGCACTTCCGCATGTCGGCGGACGACCTGCGCAAAGCCGGCATCGCGGAGGGAACGATCCGCCTTTCGGTCGGCCTCGAGAATCCGGACGATCTGATCGAGGACCTTTCGCGCGCGCTGCACGCGGCAGGGAAGATCTGATGCGTTTGGTGGTTTCCGGCGAAGCGATCTACGCGTACACCGGCACGAGATCGCTCGACGTCGCCTTGCCCACGATCGTCTTCGTCCACGGCGCGGCGGCCGACCACAGCGTGTGGGCGCTGCAATCGCGCTACTTCGCGCATCACGGCTGGAACGTGCTCGCCGTCGACCTGCCGGGCCACGGCCGCTCCGGCGGTGCGCCGCTCGCGTCGGTTGCCGCGATCGCCGACTGGATTCCCGCGCTGCTCGACGCGGCGAAGATCGGCAACGCCGCGCTCGTCGGCCACTCGCTGGGCTCGCTGGCGGCGCTCGAATGCGCGGCCCGGCATTCCGCCCGGGTCACCAAGGTCGCGCTCGTCGGCCCCGCGGCGCCGATGACGGTGGCCGAGCCGCTGCTCGACGCGGCGAAGCGTGACGACCACGTGGCCTTCGAGCTCATCAACGGCTGGTCGTACAGCCAGGGCAAGCAGCTCGGCGGCAACACGGTGCCGGGCGTCTGGCTGACCGGCAACGCGATGCGGCTCATGGAGCGCACGCAGCCGGGCGTTCTGCACGTCGATCTCCTGGCCTGCCACGGGTACGCGTCGGCGCTGGATTCGGCCGCCCGGTTGCGCTGCCCCGTGCTCATCGTCACCGGCGCGCGCGACATCATGGCGCCGCCGAAGAGCGCGAAGGCGCTGACCGCGGCGCTGCCGGGTGCCCGCGTCGTCACGCTGCCCGAGTGCGGGCACGCGCTCATGGCCGAGCAGCCGGACGCGGTGCTCGACGCTCTCCGCGCGTTCCTGTAGCGACATGGCCCCGGGCGAGGAACAGCCTCAGGCGACGATCCCCGGCGTGCGCGCGGTGTCCGCGACGGCGCCGTTCGGGTGGCTCGCGGCGGGCTGGCGCGACTACCGCGCGCACCCGCTGCCGAGCGCGTTCTACGGCGCGTGCTTCGCGACGATGGGCTGGCTGATCGCGTTCACTTTCCGCAACGCCTACGAGTACGTGTCGGCGCTCGCGACCGGCTTCCTGCTGGTCGGGCCGTTCCTCGCCATCGGCCTGTACGAGCTCTCGCGCCGGCGCGAGCGCGGCGAACCGCTGCGGATCGCGCGCACGCTGAACGCCTGGGCCCCGAACGTCGGCGCGATCGGCATGTTCGCGCTCGTCCTGTGCATCGTCCTGCTCGTGTGGGCGCGCGCGTCGCTGATCGTGTTCGCGCTGTTCTACACGGGCGAGATGCCGACCGTGGCGGGCTTCCTCGAGCAGCTGCTGTCGCCCGACAACCTCGAGTTCCTCTTCGCGTACTTCTGCGTCGGCGGCTTCTTCGCCGTGCTCGTGTTCTCGATCAGCGTCGTTTCCGTGCCGATGATGCTCGACCGCGACACCGACGGCGTCGTCGCGGTGCTCACCAGCCTGAAGGCGGTCGGCGCAAACGTGCCCGCGATGATCGTGTGGGGCGCGATCATCGTCGCGCTGACGGCCGCGGGCTTCGCGCTGCTGTTCGCCGGGCTCGTCGTCACGGTACCCGTGATCGGGCACGCGACGTGGCACGCCTACCGCGCGCTCGTCGAGTGAGCGAGCAGGCCGAAGGCAAGGCCCGAAGGGCGCGTCTGCGAGCGATCGAGGGCGGCCGACAACACGGCGGCGCACCGATCGAAGGGCAGGCGGAGGCCGCCGTGCGAATGGTGGCGCTCAGGCCGCCTTCCACTTGATCGAGCAGCCGATCGACGGATGCTGGACCGGCGGCGCCGCGCCGCCGCCTGCGACCGCCACCATCGCATCGTAGAGCTCCCGGGCCGCCGTCGGATCGGACGAGCGTCCCGATGCGTCGAGTCGCCCGCGGTAGGCGAGCTTCAGCTCGCGGTCGAAGCCGAAGAAGTCTGGCGTGCAGACGGCGCCGTAGACGCGCGCCACCTCCTGCGTCTCGTCGATCACGTACGGGAAAGTGAAGCCGTGGCGTGCGGCGAACCCTCTCATGTTCTCGAGCGAATCGTCCGGGTAGGCCGCGGTGTCGTTGCTCATGATCGCGATGCTGCCGATGCCGTGGCCGCGCAATTCGGTCATGTCGCGGACGATCTTGTCGACGACCGCCTTCACGTACGGGCAGTGGTTGCAGATGAACATCACGACGGTTCCGCGGGTTCCGCGCACCGACTCGAGCGTGTAACGCCGGCCGTCGACGCCGGCCAGCGAGAAGGGAGCGGCGGGCCAGCCGAGCTGGCCGGAGGGTGTCGTCAGGCTGACCATGGTGTTCCCCGGCGATGGCGATGGGCGTGTGTCAGAATGCTAGCACTTCACGCTGCCGCCTGCGATGCACGTCACCCGCCATTCCGACCCCGACGCGTTCCTCGCCGCGGTGGCGCCGATGCGTGCTCGCGGCGAGGCGTCCGCCAGTTTCTTCATCGGCTGGGTGCACATGATGAAACGGTCGCCGCCGCCGGCCGGCGAGCGCGTCTATCTCGCGACCTGTTCCGGCGACCGGTTCCATGGTGCGGCCTTCCAGCGCGATGAAGGCCCGGCGGTCATCGGCGAGAGCGACGTGGACGGGGCGATCGCCCTTGCCGCGGACCTTGCGCGCGACTGGCCGCAGCTCCAGGGTGTCGTCGGTGCCCCGGCGGGATGCGACGCCTTCGCGCGCAAGTGGCACGAGCTGACCGGGCGGGCGCACCGGCTCCGCGTGCGCCTGCGCCAGCACGTGCTGACGTCGGTCAGCGACGTTCCCCCGGCGCCGGGCGCCGTGCGTGCGGCCACCGACGCCGACACGGAATGGCTGATCGAGCGGCAGGTCGCGTTCATCGCCGAAGTCGGCGTCCCCGATCTACCCGAGCGCATCCGCAAGATGATGCCAACACGGGTCGCGCGCGGGGATTTCCGGATATGGGACCACGGCGGGCCGGTCGCCTTCGCCGGCTTCAACGCCGCCGCGCCGGACTTCGCGCGCATCGCGCCGGTGTACACGCTGCCCGATCGTCGCGGGCGCGGCTATGCAACGGCGCTGGTCGCGGAACTGTCGCGCGAGCTCCTCGCGGACGGGAAGCGCAGGCTGTTCCTGACGACCGACATCGCGAACCCGACGTCCAACGCGATCTACGCGCGGATCGGATTCCGTGCCGAAAACGACGATTGCCACCTGGACTTCGTCGCGCCCGCCCCCTGACGCGATGAGCGCGCAGGGCCAAGGGAGTTCTATGAGCGTGCCGCGCTTCTTCGTCCCGTCGCCGCTCGCGCCCGCGCTCGCGGGCCGCACCGTCGAGCTGGACGAGGCCGCTGCGCATCACGCGGTGCGTGTCGTGCGCCTCACCGTCGGCGCGGCGCTGACGCTCTTCGACGGTGCCGGCGGCGAGTATGCGGCGACGCTCGTCCGGGCGGACCGACGCAGCGCGGCGGTGAGGATCGAGAGCTTCGAGGCGGTCGAGCGCGAGTCGCCGCTCGCGCTCACGCTGGCGCAGGGCGTGGCGGCGAACGACGCGATGGACTACGCGATCCGCAAGACGACCGAGCTCGGCGTGACGTCGATCCAGCCGCTCCTGACCGCTCGCAGCGCGCCGCTGCCGCCGGGCGCGCGCGCCGACAAGCGTGTGGCGCACTGGCGGCAGGTCGCGATCGCCGCGTGCGAGCAGTGCGGCCGCAATCGCGTGCCGGAAGTGCTGCCGCCGCAACGGCTGGAAGAGTGGCTCGGCGGGTGGACCGGAAGCGGGATCGTGCTCGCGCCGGACGCGGATCGCTCGCTCGCGACGCTCGCGCCGACCCCGGCGCCGGTCGCGCTTCTGATCGGGCCCGAGGGCGGCTTCGACGCGCGCGAGCTGCAGGCGGCGCGCGCACGCGGCTTCCACGCGGTCCGCATCGGGCCACGCGTGCTGCGAACGGAGACCGCGGCCACGGCGGCGCTGGCCGTCCTGCAGTCGCTGTGGGGGGACGGGCGATGATCCGCGTGGCCGTGCCGCTCGCGATGGCCACGGTGCTGGCGGGATGTGCGAGCCCTCCCGTGGGGCCGCGCGCCGACGTGAAGGAGTACGCGTTCGTCGTGCTGGGCGAGGAAGGCCGCGCGGTGGCGCGCGTGATCACGGCGGCGGATGCCTGCCCGGCGATCGTGCTCGACGGCGTCGACGTGCCGATGGATGTCCGCGCGCTTCCGGCGACCGTGCCCTTGCGGCCGACGCGTAGCGATCCCGCCGAGTCGAAGCCTTCGGCATTTCCGGTGCGGGTCTGCGAGAAGCCGATTCCCGCGGACGTCCGGCGCGCGGTGGTGCGCGGCCGCGCGCTGCCGCTGCCGAAGACGAATCCGCAGCGCATCGTCGTCGTCGGCGACACGGGCTGTCGCATCAAGACCGCTGATCGCATATTCCAGGCGTGCAACGACGCCGCGCAGTGGCCGTTCGCGGCGGTCGCGGACGCGGCGGCCGATGCCGCGCCGGATCTCGTCATCCACGTTGGCGATTACCACTATCGCGAGAACGCCTGTCCGGTCGGCAACGCCGGCTGCGCGGGCAGCCCTTGGGGCTATGGCTGGGATGCGTGGGAGGCCGACCTGTTCGCGCCGGCGGAGAAGCTCCTCGCGGCAGCGCCGTGGATCGTCGTGCGCGGCAACCACGAGTCCTGCAATCGCGCGGGGCAGGGCTGGTGGCGCTTCCTCGACCCGCGTCCGCTCGCGCCGCGGCAGGACTGCAACGCTGCCGCGGACGACGCGATCGGCGACTACAGCGAGCCCTACGCGGTGCCGCTGGGCGCCGCGCGCGCAGCCGACACGCAGTTCATCGTGTTCGATTCGTCGCTGGTCGGCGTCGATCCGCTGCCTCCGGGCGCGGCGATGCACGTCGCCTACCGCGCGCAGTTCGAGCGCGCGTTCGCGCTTTCCGCGCAACGGCCGATCACGTTCTTCATGAATCACCACCCGATTCTCGCGTTCGCGCCGAATCCCGCGAAGCCCGACGCGCCGTTCCAGAGCAACCGGGCGCTGCAGTCGGTGCTGGAGGCGCTGCAGCCGACGGTGCTGTTTCCGCCGACCGTGCAGGCGCTGCTCGCCGGGCACGTGCACCTGTTCGAGGTCGTCAGCTTTGCGACGCCGCAACCGGCGCAGTTCGTCTCCGGAAACGGCGGCGACTGGGTCGACACGCCGCTGCCGTTGCCGCTGCCCGCGGGGGCGACGCCCGCGCCCGGCGCATTGGTCGCGAGCACCGTGGCGACGAACCGCTTCGGCTTCATGACGATCGAGCGCGCCGGGGCGGGCTGGCGGATGGTCGCGCGCGACGCGCGCGGCGCGCCGATGACGACCTGCACGCTGTTCGAGCGACGCGCAAGCTGCGATCCCGCGCCAATCCCCTGATTAGCCGCCTGAAGGCGGCCGCACGAGCGGGCCCGGCTTCAGCCAGATGGAACTGTGGATCCGGCTTCGGCGGGATGCAGCGTGGGTCCGGCTTCGGACGGACGCGTGTCAGTACCCGCCCGGCCGTCCGAAGGGTACTGACTGCGCCCCCTCGGGGGCAGCGAACGTAGTGAGCGTGGGGGTCGTTTCATCCTAGGTTCGCGCGGGCAGCGGCAGCGCGGGCTTGCCCGCTAGTGCGAGCGCCGTCGCCCGCAGCTCGTCCCAGACGCTGCCGCGGCCGATGCCCTTCGACAACGCGTCCAGCCTGGCGAGCGCCGCGAAGAGCGGCGTGATCGCGTCGGGGGCGACGCGACGCGCGGCGCGTTCCATCGCCGCCTGCCGCTTTCCCCAGACGCGGGCGTTGCGGACGGCGGCGGAAACCGGCGTGCCCGCCGCGGACGCTTCCAGCACCGATGACAGTGCGTGGATGTCTTCGCCGAGCTGCCACAGCAGCAGCTGGATGCCTTCGCCTTCGGCCTCGAGCGCCGCGACGATGCGCAGCGTGCGCGCGGCGTCGCCGGCGAGCCACGCCTCGGAGAGCTGGAAGACGTCATAGCGCGCGACGTCGGTGACTGCGCGCTGCACCGCCTCGGGGTCGAGCTCGCCCTCGGGCAGCAGCAGGCCGAGCTTCTCGATCTCCTGCTGCGCCGCGAGCAGATTGCCCTCGCAGCGCTCGGCGAGGAAGGCCTGCGTCTCCCCTGTGGCGCGCTGACCCTGGCGCGCGAGGCGCGCGGCGATCCACGCGGGCAGCTCCGCGCGCTCCAGCGGGTAGACGGCGATCGCCACGCCTGCGGCGGCCAGCGCGGCGAACCACGCCGACGACTGCGCTGCGCGGTCGAGCCGGGGCAGCGTGACGAGCAGCATCTGGTCAGGTCCGGCCTGCGCGGCGCACGCCTCGAGCGCCTTCGCGCCCTCGACGCCGGGCTTGCCGGAGGGAATGCGCAGATCGACGAGACGGCGCGAGCCGAAGAGACCGAGGTTCGCGTTCGACGCGAGGAACGCGTCCCACCGGAATCCCGGCTCGACGACCAGCACCTCGCGCTCGTCGCAGCCGGCGCCCCTCGCAGCGGCGCGAATCGCATCGCCGGCCTCGATCGCGAGCAGCGGCTCGTCCCCGTGCACGACGTAGACCGGCGCGAGCGTGCGCGCGAGATGCGCGGCGAGCTGGTTGAGACGGAGCTCCATCGTTCAGCCGATTCCAGGTTGGCGCGATCCGCGGCCACGGGACGGCGGCGGCCCGGAAGCGAGGCGGGCGGTCGGTCCGTCCCGCGGCGTCACGCCGGCTTTTTCGCAGTCTGCAGGCGCCGCAGGATCTGCCGCACCACGTCGGTCTGCATCTCCCGGAGCAGCCGGTTTTCCTCCGCCTCGCGCGCGAGCACCTCGGACTCGTTGAAGCTGTACGCGCGGCGCACGACGATTTCGGCCGACGGCACCCAGTCCTTCCCGTTCGCGTCGTGCAGCGCGAACGTCACGCGCTTCGTCAGCTGGTACTCGCGAACGCGCCCGCCGCCCGTCAGCGACAGCACCTGCTTGTCGTCCCCGACGCCGGAAATGTCGAGGATCGCCTGCGCGTCGGCTGCCTTGGCGACGATGGTCACGCCGTCGCCCTCGAGCGTGCGCCTCAGCTCGCCGGCAAGCGGAGTCGTCGTCGGCGAGTTCACGTAAAGCGTGGTGAACGCATAGGTCACGTCCCCGCGCAGGTGAAAGCCGCAGCCGGCGACGAGCATCGCGAACGATACGCCGACCAGTGCGACGAGTCCCGTCCGCCGCCGGTGGTCGGCGATCGCGCGCTTCCCGCGCCCGCGTGCCGCTCGCTCAGACGACGACATTGACGAGCCGCCCGGGCACGATGATGACCTTCCTGACCGGCGCGCCGGCTGCGTGCTTCGCCACCTCGGCGCTCGCGCGCGCGAGCGCCTCGATCGCCGTGCTGTCGGCCGTCGCGGGCACCGTGATCCTGCCGCGCAGCTTGCCGTTGACCTGCAGCACGAGCTCGATCTCGTCCTGCACCAGCGCGTCGGGGTCGGTCTCGGGCCAGGGCGCGTCCAGCAGGTCGCCGTGCGCCGCGGCGTAGCCCACTTCGTTCCACAGCGACCACGTGACGTGCGGGACGACCGGATAGAGCACGCGGAGCAGGATCGACAGCCCTTCGCGCGCCAGCGCCCCCGCGCCCGCGGCGTCGGCCGGCACCGCCTCGAGCGCGTTCAGCATCTTCATTCCCGCCGACACGACGGTGTTGTACTGGATCCGCTCGTAGTCGTAGTTCGCCTGCTTCAGCGTGAGGTGGATCTCCCGCCGCGCCGCCTTCACGGAAGCGGCCGCGTCGCCGCAGCCGGGCGCGCCCGCATTCGCGCGCACGGTGTCGGCGCTGGCGTGCGCGTAGGTCCAAAGGCGGCGCAGGAAGCGGTGCGCGCCTTCGACGCCGGTGTTCGACCACAGCGCGGTGTCCTCGGGCGGGCCGGCGAACATGACGAACAGCCGCGCCGTGTCGGCGCCGTACTTCGCGATCAGCGCCTGCGGGTCCACGCCGTTCTTCTTGCTCTTCGACATCGTGCCGATGCCGCCGTATTCGACGTGCGCCCCGTCGGCCTTCGCCTTCGCCCCGACGATGCGGCCCTCGGCGTCCTGCTCCACGTCGACGTCGTCGGGCGCGAAGTAGTCGATGCCGCCCTTTTCGGTGCGGCGGAAGAAGATGTGATTGAGCAGCATCCCCTGCGTCATCAGCCGCGCGAAGGGCTCGTCGAACCGGACGAGCCCGAGGTCGCGCATGACCTTGGTCCAGAAGCGGGCGTACAGCAGGTGCAGGATCGCGTGCTCGATGCCGCCGATGTACTGGTCCATCGGGTTCCAGTAATCGTTGCGGGCATCGACCATCGTCGGCGCGTCGGGGCACGCGTAGCGCATGTAGTACCACGACGAGTCGACGAACGTGTCCATCGTGTCGGTCTCGCGCCGCGCGGGCCTGCCGCAGCGCGGGCACGCGCAATCGACGAAATCGGCGCGCTTCGCGAGCGGGTTGCCGGTGCCGTCGGGCACGCAGTCCTCCGGCAGCACGACCGGCAGGTCCTTCGCCGGCACCGGCACGTCGCCGCAGGCGGAGCAGTGGACGATCGGGATCGGCGTGCCCCAGTAGCGCTGGCGGGAGATGCCCCAGTCGCGCAATCGCCACGTCGTCCGCTTCTCGCCCAGGCCCTTCGCTGCGAGGTCGGCGGCGATCGCGTCGACCGCGGCCTCGTACGCGAGGCCGTCGTACTTGCCCGAGTGCACGCACCGGCCGCGCTCCTTGTCCTCGTACCACGGCTGCCAGTGCTCCGTCGTAAACGGCTTCCAGGGGTCTCGCTCCGGGGTCGCATCCCCGCTGCGCGGGTCCCCTGCCACCCCCTCCACTTCGACGACCTGCCTGATCGGCAATCCGTATTTCTGCGCGAACGCGAAATCGCGCTCGTCGTGCGCCGGAACGCCCATCACCGCGCCGTCGCCGTACGACATCAGCACGTAGTTGCCGACCCACACGTCGACCTTCTCGCCGGTCAGCGGATGCGTGACGGCGAGGCCGGTCGGCATGCCCTTCTTTTCCATCGTCGCGAGGTCGGCCTCCATCACGCTGCCGCGCCTGCACTCGTCGATGAAGGCGGCGAGTGCCGGATTCGATCGCGCGGCGTGCGCCGCGAGCGGATGCTCGGCGGCCACCGCGCAGAAGGTGACGCCCATGATCGTGTCGGCGCGCGTCGTGAAGACGTACATGCGCCCGTCGCCGATCGGCTTGCCGCGCGCTTCACCTTCCGTGCCGCGGATGTCGTGTGTGAACGCGAACCGCACGCCCTGGCTCTTGCCTATCCAGTTCGCCTGCATCGCCCGCACGCGCTCGGGCCATCCGGTCATCTTCGGCAGGTTGTCGAGAAGCTCGTCGGCGTAGTCGGTGATCCGCAGGTAGTACATCGGGATCTCGCGCTTCTCGACCGGCGCGCCTGAGCGCCAGCCGCGGCCGTCGATCACCTGCTCGTTGGCGAGGACGGTCTGGTCAACGGGGTCCCAGTTGACTACGCCCGTCTTCTTGTACGCGATGCCCTTCTCGAGCATCTGCAGGAACAGCCACTGGTTCCACCGGTAATACGCGGGATCGCAGGTCGCGATCTCGCGCGACCAGTCGATCGCGAGCCCCACCGCCTGCATCTGCTGCTTCATGTGGGCGATGTTGTCGTACGTCCAGCGGGCGGGCGCGACGCCCGCCTTCATCGCAGCGTTCTCCGCGGGCAGCCCGAACGCGTCCCAACCCATCGGCACCAGCACGTTGTACCCCTTCATCCGCAGGTGCCGGTACATCATGTCGCTGATCATGTAGTTGCGCACGTGCCCCATGTGCAGGATCCCCGAAGGGTAGGGCAGCATCGACACGCAGAAGAACTTCTTCCGGTCGGCGCGCTCGACGGCTCGATAGGCGTCTGCGGCCTTCCACGCAGACTGCGCGGCGGCTTCGATTTCGGCGGGATTGAACGGTTTCATCGTCTTCCGGCGTTGCGGCGCGGGGCGGGGTCGCGCCGGCGGCAATGAGCAAAGGATTGATTATAACGGCGGAGGGTGCGCCGCCGCGGCCGCGCTTCCTCGTGGGGCCGCCTTCAGGCGGCCTGCCGCGTCCGGCTGAAGCCGGACCCACGATCGAAGAATCGGACGCGGCCGGTTTCAGGTGCCGGGCAGCTCGTCGGCGGCGAGCGCGTAGACGCCGAGCGCCGCGAACACGAGTGCGGCGGCGATCCGCACGGCTCGCAGCGGAACCCTGGTCGACACCGCCCTGCCGGCCAGCACGACGGGCACGTCCGCGATCAGCATGCCGAGGGTCGTGCCCGCGACGACGGCCACAAGCGATGGAAACTTCGCAGCGAGCACGACGGTCGCGACCTGCGTCTTGTCGCCCATCTCGGCCAGGAAGAACGCGACGACGGTCACGCCGAAGACGCCCCACCGGGTCGCGGGCGGCGGCTCCTCGTCGTCGAGCTTGTCGGGCCGCAGTGCCCAGATCGCGACGGCGAAGAACGACAGCGCCACGAGCCAGCTCAGCACGCCCGGTGGAACGACCGAGCGGAACAGGTTGCCGAGGAAGCCCGCGAGCGCGTGATTGGCGAGCGTCGCCACGAGGATGCCGGCGATGATCGGAAGCGGCTTGCCGAAGCGCGCGGCGAGCACGAGCGCCAGCAACTGCGTCTTGTCGCCGATTTCGCCGAGCGCGACGACGCCCGTCGAGACGAGAAAGGCTTCCATGGGACCGGGGTCAGGGGGGTCGCGTTGGCGGCGGGCGGGGTGGCCGTGGCGCGACACGTCGATGCGGTGAGGGCACGGGCGGCGGCCGCTCCTTCGCTCGCCCTGCGGCCGCCTGTCGCGGTGCGCGAGTAGAATTATACGTTTGCCGGGAACCTTTCCCGTCGCGATTCACCCCAACCGGGTGCGCATCGCCCATGATCCGCACATGATCCGCCGCCCTGCGCCCTTTGTCCGCACGTTCGCCGCCTCCGTCGCGGCGACGCTGCTGCTGGCGGCGTCGGGCGTGCTCGCGGATCCCGTGAAAACCGCGCACGTCGAGGCCGAGCTCGTCGCCGCGAAGACGGCCATCGTTCCGGGCGAGCCGCTCACCGTCGCGCTGCGGCTCGCGATGGAGAAGGGCTGGCACACCTACTGGCGCAACCCCGGCGATTCGGGGCTGCCGACGACGCTCGAGTGGAGCCTGCCTGCCGGCGTGACGGCGGGGCCGATCGAGTGGCCCGCACCGCGCGCGTTGCCGGCGGGCCCGCTCGTCAACTACGGCTACGAGGGCGAGGTGCTGCACCTCGTGGTGCTCATGCCGCAGCCTGCGCTCGCCATCGGCGATACGCTCGTCCTCAAGGCGCGCGCCGATTGGCTGGTCTGCAAGGAGCTGTGCATCCCCGAGGGCGCCGATCTCACGCTCGCGCTGCCGGTCGCGAAGTCGGCCGCAGCCGACCCTCGCTGGAGCGCACCGATCGCGGCCACGCGCGCCGCGCTGCCGCGCCCCCTCGCCGGTTGGCAGGTGACGGCGCAGGGCAGGGGCCAGACGATCGACCTCACGCTCGTGCCGCCGGCAGGCGCGAAAGACCCTGGCGCGCTGCATTTCTTTCCCTATGCCGAATCGCTGATCGAGCCGTCGCGACCGCAGGTGCTCGCGCGCGACCGCGATGCCTTCGTGCTTGCGCTGCCGGTGTCGTTCAACCTGACCGGCGAGCACCGGCAGGTCGCCGGCGTTCTTGCTGCGGCCAACGGCTTTCCCGGCGGAGTGGGTGCCGCGACGATCGAGGTGGCGCTGACCGGCACGCTCGCCGCCGGAGCGAAGCCCGCGCTCGGCGCGGCGCCTGCGGTCAACCTCGCGCCGCAGCCCGCGCCGGAAGGATTGTCGCTGATCGCGGCACTCGCGTTCGCGCTCGCGGGCGGGATCATCCTCAACCTGATGCCCTGCGTGTTCCCGGTGCTCTCGCTCAAGGTGCTCGGCTTCGCGACGCATCACGACAGCCGGGCCACGCTGCACCGGGAGGCGTTCGCGTTCGCGGCCGGCGTCGTGCTGACGTTCGTCGCGCTGGGCCTCGCGCTGGCTGCGCTGCGTGCCGCCGGCGAGCAGCTGGGCTGGGGCTTTCAGCTGCAGTCGCCGGCGATGGTCACCGCGCTGGCCGCGCTGTTCTTCGTGATTGCGCTCAACCTGTCGGGCGTGTTCGAGTTCGGCCAGTTCGTGCCGTCGGGCGTCGCCGGCTTCACGGCGAAGAACCGCACCGTCGACGCCTTCGCTTCGGGCGTCCTGGCGGTCGTCATCGCGTCGCCGTGCACGGCGCCGTTCATGGGCGCCGCGCTCGGCTACGCTCTGGCCGGCTCGACGACCATCACGCTCGTCGTGTTCGTCGCGCTAGGGATCGGCATGGCAATCCCCTACGTGACCCTCGCGCTCCTTCCGGGCTGGCGGCGCCGCCTGCCGCGCCCCGGCCCGTGGCTGCTTCGCTTCAAGGAGCTGCTCGCGTTCCCGCTGTATGCAACGGTGATCTGGCTCGTCTGGGTGCTGGGCGCGCAGCGCGACAACGACGCGGTGATCCGCCTGCTGCTCGCATTGCTGTGCCTCGGCTTCGCGCTGTGGACCTGGCGCATCGTGCGCACCGGCGGCGCGCGGCCGTGGGGCATCGCCGGCGTCGCCGCGCTCGCGGCTGCGGTGGCGTTCGCTTGGCCGCTGTTCCGCGGCGAGGCGGGCCCAGTGGCGGCCGCGCCGTCGCGCACGGGCCCGACCGCC
>Ga0209048_10001123_pt1 | contig 27961 bp, 30 predicted proteins | sample FrelakmetCRP12CR_FD_187146 | JGI IMG/M metagenome (GOLD analysis project Ga0209048, IMG submission 187146) | Freshwater lake sediment microbial communities from the University of Notre Dame, USA, for methane emissions studies - CRP12 CR (SPAdes)... | ecosystem: Environmental > Aquatic >... | reverse complement strand
CGGCGGCGGCTGGACGTCGATCGTGAAATTCTGCGCCGCGTTCGGCAGGAAGCCGTTGCTCGCGCCAATCGTGCCCGCGAACGTGCCGAGGGTCGTCGGCGTTCCCGAAATGTGCAAGCTCACAGGCGAAAAGGTGAGTCCCGGCGGCAATCCCGACGCAGTCACGACGATCGGCACGGTGCCGGACACCGTCACGTCAAAGTTGTAGGGCACGCCGATCTGGCCCCCGGGCGGCGGCGCGCTCGTGATCGCCGGCGGTGTTCCGCCCGTCACGTTGAGCACGCTCATGACGCCGGGGACGCTGCCTCCGCCGGCCGGGTAGAAGTACGAAATTCTCGTCGTGACGTTGACGAGCGCGATGTTGACGGGCGAGCGGGCCGTGACCGTGACCTTCAGATCGCAAAACGACGCGGCCGGAACGGTGCCGTTCGTGAAAGTGAAGGCGTTGGCCAGGAAGGAAAGGCTGCCGCCGCACTGCACCGCGGGATCGCCCGGCACCAGGACCATCCCGGCGGGAAAGCTGTCGCTGAAGCCGATCAGCGTCGCGGCGAGCACCTTGTCGGTGTTCTGCAGCCGGATGGTCAGCGTCGTCGGGCTGCCGGAGTTGATCGTTGCCGGCGAGAAGGACTTGGCGGCAGAGAACGGCCCCACCTGGCAGGCGGCGGGACCGGCGAACAGCCCCGCGGCGCCAAGGACGAGCACGCCCAGCGCCCACCTGCCCATCGCGCCCCGGCTCGATGCCATGCCACCCTCCAGTGTCGGTGCGTCCGCTCGCCCGCGCGGGGGCACCGCCCCGAATCATAACCGCCGCCGGGCGATTGCGCGATGCGGGGGCGGGACTTTGACGCCCCTCAAGGTGGCCCGAAGGCTGTCCGCTATAATTCCGACCCTTCGAGCCCCTCTCGCCGACCCCTCTGCGACGGCTCGCCCATTCCCCACCCTAGCCCCGTGCCTGCCCATGCTGGAAGCCCACGACCTTGCTGCACAGCGCGGCCATGCGCGGCTGTTCGCCGGGCTTTCGTTCGAGGTCGGGCCGGGTCGCGCGCTGGTCGTCACCGGCGCAAACGGGACCGGCAAGACGACGCTGTTGCGGATGCTGGCAGGACTGTCGCTGCCTTCTGCCGGGGAGATCCGCTGGGACGGGAGGGTGGTTGCCCCGTTCGACCCCGGCGTGCGCGCTTCGATAGCGTTCGCGGGTCATGCGCCCGCACTCAAGGACGAGCTGACGGCAGAGGAGAATCTCACGGCACTCGCGACGCTGGCCGGCGAGACCGTGTCGAGCGCGGCGATTCGCGGCGCGCTCGACGCCGTTGCACTTGGCTCGCGGCGCACGCTGCCCGCGCGGGTGCTGTCGCAGGGACAGCGGCGGCGCATCGGTCTCGCGCGCCTGTCGTTGCTCGCGCGCCCGCTCTGGATCCTGGACGAGCCGGTGACCGCGCTCGACGCGGCGGGTGCCGACCTGCTGACGTCCATGGTCGCCGCGCACCTCGATCGCGGCGGCATCGCGGTCGCGGCAACGCACGCCCCGCTCGGGCTTCCCGAATCGCGATCGCACGCGATCACGCTCGCATGAGCACGGTTCTGCGTGCCCCCGTCTCCGCCGTTGGGGGCGCAGTGCTGCCCGGCGTGCGCTGGGCGCTCGGCCGCGACCTCAGCCTCGCGCTGCGCTCGCGCGCGGAACTCGCGGTGCAACTGCTGTTCTACATTCTCGTGGTTTCCCTCTTCCCGTTGGCAACGACACCCGAACGCACCCTGCTCTCGACCATGGGCCCCGGCGTGCTGTGGGTCGCCGCCCTGCTCGCCTCGCTGCTGTCGTTGCCCCGCCTGTTCGCGGCGGACTACGCGGATGGCACGCTCGAGCAGATCGCGCTGTCGCCTTATCCGCTCGAGGCGCTCATTTCCGGCAAGATCCTCGCGCACTGGCTGACCACGGGATTGCCCGTCGTCGTGCTCGCGCCGCTCCTCGGCGTGCAATACGCGATGGACGGCGAATCGCTCGCCGTGCTGGCCGCGGCGCTGCTGCTCGGAACCCCGATCCTGTCGCTGCTGGGCGCCATCGGCGCGGCGCTCACGCTGGGCTTGCGCGCGGGCAGCAGCCTGCTCGCGCTGCTGATCCTTCCGTTGTACGTGCCGGTGCTGATCTTCGGCGCCGGCGCGGTCGACGCCGCGCGCGCGGGGCTCGGCATCGGCGCCAACCTCTCCTTGCTCGGCGCGGGACTCATCGTCGCGATCGTCGGCGCGCCGTTCGCCGCCGCGGCCGCCGTACGGATCGCGCTGGATTGACATGACCCTGTATCGCTACTCGTCGCCCGCATCGTTCTATCCGCTCGCCGGAAGGATGATCCCGTGGTTCGCGTGGAGCGCGGCGATCCTGGCGGCGATCGGGCTCTACATCGGCCTGTCGATGGCCCCGACCGATTTCCAGCAGGGCGAGGCCTACCGGATCATCTTCATCCACGTGCCTTCGGCGTGGATGTCGATGTTCCTGTACCTCGTGATGGCGTTCTGGGGCGCGCTGGCGCTCGGCTTCAACACGCGGCTCTCGGCGATGATCGGGCAGGCGATTGCGCCGACCGGCGCGCTGATGACCTTTATCGCGCTGTGGACCGGCGCGCTGTGGGGCCGGCCGACGTGGGGGACCTACTGGGCGTGGGACGCGCGGATGACCTCCGAGCTGATCCTGCTCTTCCTGTACCTCGGCATCATCGCGCTCCGCAATGCGATCGACGATCCGCGCCGCGCCGACCGCGCGTGCGCGATCCTGTCGCTCGTCGGCGCGATCAACGTTCCGATCATCTACTATTCGGTCAAGTGGTGGAACACGCTGCACCAGGGAGCCTCCGTGCGGCCCGGCGAGTCGAAGATGGCGACGATCATGCTGGCGGGAATGCTCGTCATGTCGTTCGCGGCATGGTTCTACGCGATCGCCGTCGTGCTCGTTCGCGCGCGGACGATCATCATCGAACGGGAGCGCGGCGCGGCGTGGGTCTCAGGGCTAAAGGAGTTCGCGGGATGAACGATTTCTTCGCCATGGGCGGTTACGCGTTCTACGTGTGGGGCGCCTATGGCGTGACGGCGCTCGTCGTGATTGCGGAGGTGCTGGCCGTACGCGCGCGTCGTCGCGCGGTGCTGGCGGAAGCGCGCACCGTCGTCGAAGCCGGGGCAGCGAAATGAAGGCGCGGCACCGGCGGTTCCTGTGGATCGGCGCGGGCGTGCTGATGCTGGGCGTCGCCGCGGCGCTTGTCCTGAACGCGTTCCAGTCGAACCTCGTGTTCTTCTTCACGCCGACCCAGATCGCGGCGAACGAGGCGCCGCACGGCCGCGCGTTCCGGATCGGCGGCATGGTCGTGGAGAACAGCCTCAAGCGCGAGCCCGACGGGCTCACCGTGCGCTTCGGCATCACCGACACCGCCAAGTCGGTTCCCGTCGTGTACAAGGGAATCCTGCCCGACCTCTTCAAGGAGGGGAAAGGCGTCGTCGCGCAAGGCAAGCTCGAAGGCGACGGCATGTTCCACGCGACCGAAGTGCTGGCGAAGCACGATGAAAACTACATGCCGCCCGCCGCGGCCGACGCGGTCAACAAGGCGCAAGGCGCCGCCGTGGCCGAGCAGGCCGCGCGAACCTTGAAGCCATGATGCAAAAGGCAATCCCATGATCCCCGAGCTCGGTCATCTTGCGTTGATCCTCGCGTTCCTGCTGGCAATCGTCCAGGGTACGCTGCCGATCGCCGGCGCCGCCCGGCGCATCCCCTCGTGGATGGCGCTCGCGCGGCCCGTCGCGCAAGGACAGTTCCTGTTCATCGCGATCGCCTGGGGCTGCCTCGCGTACTCGTTCCTCAGCAGCGACTTCTCGGTGCTGAACGTCGCCACCAACTCGAATTCTCAGCTGCCGATCCAGTACCGTTTCGCGGCGACGTGGGGCTCGCACGAGGGCTCGATGATGCTGTGGGTGCTCATGCTCTCGAGCTGGACGCTCGCCGTCTCGATCAAAAGCCGCCATCTGCCCGACGAGATGGCGGCCCGCGTCATCGGCGTCATGGGGCTCGTCAGCGTCGGCTTCCTGCTGTTCATGCTGACGACGTCGAATCCGTTCGAGCGCCTGTTCCCGGTGCCCGCCGACGGCCGCGACCTGAATCCGCTGTTGCAGGACCCCGGCATGGTCATTCATCCGCCGATGCTCTACATGGGCTACGTCGGCTTCTCCGTCGCGTTCGCGTTCGCCATCGGCGCGCTGCTCGGGGGCCGCCTCGACGCCACGTGGGCGCGCTGGTCGCGCCCGTGGACGACGCTCGCATGGAGCTTCCTCACGATCGGCATCATGCTCGGCAGCTGGTGGGCCTACTACACGCTGGGGTGGGGCGGCTGGTGGTTCTGGGACCCGGTCGAGAACGCGTCGTTCATGCCGTGGCTCGTCGGGACGGCGCTCCTGCATTCGCTCGCGGTGACCGAGAAGCGCGGTACGTTCCGCAACTGGACGGTGCTGCTCGCGATCTGCGCCTTTTCGCTGTCGCTGATCGGCACCTTCCTCGTGCGCTCCGGCGTGCTGACCTCGGTGCACGCGTTCGCCACCGATCCGCGGCGCGGCGTGTTCATCCTCGCCTTCCTCGTGATCGTGATCGGCGGCTCGCTGACGCTTTACGCCATCCGCGCGCCCAAGGTCGGCGTGGGCGCCCGCTTCGATCTCGTCTCGCGCGAGATGGCGCTGCTCGCGAACAACGTGCTGCTGATCGCGGCCGCCGGCTCCGTGCTGCTGGGCACGCTCTATCCGCTGTTCATCGACGCGCTCAACCTCGGCAAGCTTTCGGTCGGCCCGCCGTATTTCGACTCGGTGTTCGTGCCGCTGATGACACCGCTCTTCTTCCTGATGGGCGTCGGGCCGCTCGCCCGCTGGAAGCAGGCTTCGATTCCCGATCTCGCGCAGCGGCTGCGCTGGGCGGCGGTCGTCAGCGTCGTCACGGCGGTGCTCTTGCCGTTTGCCACCGGCGAGTGGAAGCTTGGCGTCGCGTTCGGCCTCCTGCTCGCGTTCTGGATCGTCGCCGCGACGTTCACCGGCGTCCGCGAGCGGCTCCGCAGCGCCGGCGGCGGCCTCCCGGCGCAGCTGCGCCGCCAGCCCCGCAGCTACTGGGGCATGGTCCTGGCGCACCTCGGCATCGCGGTGTGCGTCGTCGGCATTACGATGGTCAAGGGCTACGAAACCGAGCGCGACGTCAAGATGAACGTCGGCGACACCGTCAACGTCGCGCGTTACGTCTTTCGCTTCGATGGCGTCGTGCCGCAGCGCGGCCCGAACTACCAGGCGACGCGCGGCACGATCGTCGTCAGCCGCAACGGCACCTATGTCGAGACGCTCTACCCCGAGAAGCGCCTGTACAACGCGGGTGGCAATCCGATGACCAACGCGGCGATCGACAGCGGCCCGTTCGGCGACATCTACGTCTCGATGGGCGAGCCCGTCGACGGCGGCGGCTGGATCATCCGCGTGTACTCGAAGCCGTTCATCACGTGGGTCTGGTTCGGTTTCATCATGATGGCGATCGGCGGCTTCCTCGCGCTTTCGGATCGCCGCTACCGCATCCAAACGCAGCGTGACGCGGTCCTTCCGCGCGGCGCCGCGGCGAAGGGCGCCCAATGAACCGGCGGATGCTGATTCCCCTCGCCATTTTCGTGGCGCTGGCGGGATTCCTCTTCGCCGGGCTCTGGCGCGACCCGCGCGAAGTGCCGTCGCCGCTGATCGGCAAGCCCGCGCCGGCGTTCAAGCTGACCCAGCTGCACGCGCCGCAGCAGATGCTGGGCACGTCCGACATGAAGGGCAAGGTCTGGCTCATGAACGTCTGGGCGTCGTGGTGCGTGTCCTGCCGCGAGGAGCATCCGCTGCTCGTCGCGCTGGCGAAAGAAAACATCGTGCCGATCGTCGGCCTCAACTACAAGGACGAGCCGGCGGCCGGCATGCGCTGGCTCACCGACAACGGCGATCCGTACACGACGTCGGTGATGGACCGCGACGGACGCGTGGGCATCGACTTCGGGGTCTACGGGGTTCCCGAGACCTTTCTCATCGACAAGGCCGGCACGATTCGCTACAAGCAGATCGGCCCGATCACCGAGGATGCGCTCAGGAAGAAAATCCTTCCGTTGATCAACGAGCTGCAGAAATCCTGATGGGCCGCGCGTCGACTTTCCTGCCGGCGTTGTTTCTGCTTTGCGCGCTTTCCGGGCAGCACGCCGGCGCCGCAGACGCCACGCCCACCGAGATGGATCCGGTGAAGGCTGCGCGCGCGGTCAAGCTCGCCGACAAGCTGCGCTGCCTCGTCTGCCAGAACCAGACCATCGCTGACTCCAACGCCGAGCTCGCGAACGATCTGCGCGGCCAGATTCGCGAGCAGATCGCCGCGGGACGGACCGACGACGAGATCCTCACCTACATGGTCGACCGCTACGGCGACTTCGTCCTGTACCAGCCGCCGTTCAAGACGACGACCGTGCTGCTCTGGGCGGGGCCCGCGCTGCTGCTCGTCGGTGGCCTCTTCATCCTGCTGCGCAACCTGCGCCGCCAGCCGGCCGCCGAATCGACGCTTACCGACGAAGAGCGCGAGCGTGCGAAGCGCCTGCTCGACGGCGACGACCGGAAGGACGACAAGTGATCGCCTTCGTCGTCATCGCCGCCGTGATGGTCGCCGCCGCGCTGGCGTGGATCCTCGTGCCGCTGTTGCGCGGGGCCACCGGAACGAGTGTCGCGCGCGAGGCATCGAACGTCGCGATCCTGCGCGATCAGTTGAAGGAGCTCGAGGCCGACCTCGGGACGGGCGTGGTGCAGCCCGAGCAATACGAGCAGGCGCGCCGCGAGCTCGAATCGCGGGTGCTCGAGGAATCGAAGGCGCAGGCAGGTTCTTCGGCATCCGCGCCTTCATCGGCGAGCGCCTGGACCGCGGCGATCGTCGCCGGCTCCCTGCCTCTCGGGGCGCTGCTGATCTACGTCGCGCTCGGCAATTTCACCGCGTTCGCACCGCTCTCGGCCCGGAACGCCGAATCCGTAGCGGAAGGTGGCGCGTCGCACGACGTCTCGCCGGCACAAATCGAAAAGATGATCGAGGAAGTCAAGGCGCGCCTCGCGAAGGATCCCGGCCAGTCCGAAGGCTGGGTCATTCTCGCGCGCACGTATTACTCGCTCAACCGGTATCCGGAAGCCGCGAACGCGTTCGAGCGCGCGGCGGCCCTCCTGCCCGGAGATGCCGGCCTGCTCGCCGACTACGCGGACGCACTCGGTGCATCGCAAGGCGGCACGCTGCAGGGCAAGCCGCTGGAGCTCGTGGCGCGCGCACTCGCCATCGACCCGACGCAATGGAAGGCGCTGGCGCTCGCGGGCACCGCGGCGTTCGACCGCAAGGATTACGCGCAGGCCGTGACGTACTGGGAGCGGATGAAGGCGACCGTGCCTACCGGCTCGCCGCTCGCGCAGTCGATCGACTCCAGCATTGCGGAAGCACGCGAGCTCGGCGGCCTCAAGGCGGGCCCGGCCGTGGCGCCTCCGGCGGTGGCCAAGGCGCCGGCCGTAGTCGCGCCCGCCAAGCCTTCGACCGCTGCCGCCGGCCGCACCGTGGCCGGAACCGTGACGCTGGCGCCCTCTTTGATCGCGAAGGCGTCGCCCGACGACGTCGTCTTCGTGTTCGCGCGCGCCGCGCAGGGCCCGAAGATGCCGCTCGCCATTTTGAAGAAGCAGGTGCGCGACCTCCCCATCACGTTCACGCTCGACGACTCGATGGCGATGGCGCCGAACATGTCGCTGGCCAATTTCCCCGACGTGGTCGTCGGCGCGCGCATCTCCAAATCCGGGCAGGCCGTTCCGCAAAGCGGCGATTTCGAGGGCCTGTCCGCGCCGGTCAAGGTCGGAACTACCGGAATCGCGATCGTCATCGAAAAACCGGTCCCCTAGGAGCGTGTCGTTACGTTGACCTGAATCAAGCCATCGCCGCACCGGCAAATGCACTATTGCAGTGCATCGAATATCGCGGGGCGGGCGTTGCCGCCGCCCTCAAAGGGGTGCCGGATGAAACGTCTCAACGCCCGCGCAATCGCGCGCCTGATCGGCGCGGTCGCCTGCGCCACCTTCGCAATCGCGGGAACCTCCGCGTTCTCGCAAACGCAAAAGACCGCGGCCGCGAAACCCGCACGGTTCGATGCTGCGCCGTGCCTTGCTTGTCACGCGCCGATCAAGGCGCTGCACAGCGCCGGCAAGCACATGAGCGTCGGCTGCAACGCTTGCCACGACGGCACGGCGCAGCACCTTGCGGACTCGACCAAGCGACCCGTTACGAAGACGGACCTTGCGACCTGCGGCGGGTGCCACGAAAACCAGTACAAATCGTACGCGCAGATGGACTGGCGCCGCAATGCTCGCTCGGAAAAGAAGCTGGCCACCGGCCCCGCGCCCGATCCGGCGTACGACATGCTGATGACGCCGCACGGCTTCACGAAGGAGCATAACCAGCCGCGCTCGCACACGTTTGCGCTGCTCGACCAGTACGTCGTCGACCGCGCGTTCGGTGGCCGCTTCGACACCAAGGACGGCTGGCGCTACCTCGCCGGCAGCGGCGACTTCAACGTGATGGACGTCGTCGTCGACCGGTACCCCGACAACACCGATCAGAAGCCCTTCCGCCCCGGCACCGCCGCCGCGGCGAACCCGGTCTGTCTGTCCTGCAAGACGCAGGACCACATCCTCGAATGGGCGTACATGGGCGACCCGGTGCCGAACGCGAAATGGAGCCGCACGTCGAAGGTCGTCGAGCTCGCGAAAGCGTCGAACCATGCGCTCAACTGCATCTTCTGCCACGACCCGCACGCCGCGAAGCCGCGAATCGTCCGCGATGCCTTGATCGACGTCGTGACACGCACCGAGGCCCCGACGCTCTACTCGCAAGATGCACGCAAGACCAAGGTCGAAGTGCTGGAGATGGGCCTGCGCGGCTACACGCGCAAGATCGGCATGCTCGAGCGCTACGACGGCAAGCTGCAATGCGGCCAATGCCACGTCGAGTACAACTGCAATCCCGGCTTCAACCCGAACACGGGCGAGGCGATCGCCATGGCCGATCGGCGGACGAACTTCTTCCCGTTCGTCGGGCCCGCCGACATCCTGAAGGCGTACGACAGGATCGAGTTTCGCGACTTCCGGAACCAGTTCACCGGCGCCGCGCTGTGGAAAGCACAACACCCGGACGTCGAGACCTATTACGGCTCGAAGCACGAGCAGGCGGGCGTCGACTGCCAGGCCTGCCACATGCCGAAGATCAAGGACCCGAAGTCCGGCAAGGTCTACACCTCCCACTGGCAGACCAATCCGAAGAACTACCTCAAGGAGACCTGCCTCCAGTGCCACAGCGATTGGAACGAGACGCAGGCGAAGTACGTCATCGAGTCGATGGCCTCGCACTATCAGGGCAAGGTGCGCAACGCCGAGTTCTGGCTGATGCAGCTCATCTCGAAATTCGGGCAGGCCCAGCTCGTCGGCGTCTCCGAGGAGTCGCTCAAGGCGGCGCGCACCAAGCACGGCGATGCGCACGCCAACTGGGAATGGTGGACGGCGGTCAACGGCGCGTCGTTCCACAACCTCGAGCTCGCAAAGGAGTCGCTCGCCAGGTCCGTGGCGGCCTCGCAGGACGGCATCAAGATCCTCGACGATGCGATCAAGGCGAAGCAGGCGCCACCCGGCCCGTCCGCGACGGCCCCGGCAGCGGCGCCCCCGCCGACCGCCGCACCAAAGTAGCCGCCGCACATTTCTGCCGGAAGGCGGTGTCTCGGCCTCGCCTTTTTGTTCGCCATCCGGCCATAATCCGGCAGGCGTGGGCCGGCCGCGCTGTTTTCGCTTCCCACGCGCATCCGGACTGCGCGCGAAAGTAACGTGGCACGTTCGACTTCCTCGACGGTTTTGCTGGCGATCGCCGCGGCGATGGCCGGTATCGCCACCATGGCAGCGGGTTTGCTCTGGCATTTCGACGATGGCCGCGCGCCGGACGCAAACGCCATCGCGTCCTCCGTTGGCTCGACGCCACGCACCGAACTCGTTCGCCACCTCGAGCGAAGCCCGCGCGACGATCGAAGCTGGGTGCTGCTCGCGCGAATGGACTTCAATGCCGACCGGTTTGCCGACGCCGCGACGGCATACGAGCGCGCGCTCGCCATCGACGCCAAGGTCGCGCGCGACCCGGCGGTGTGGTGCGAGTACGCCGATGCCCTCGGCATGACGCAGGGCGGATCGCTTGCCGGCAAGCCCCGCGAGCTCGTGCTGCGCGCGCTCGCGCAGAGTCCCCGGCATCCGAAGGCACTGGAGATGGCGGGCAGTGCCGCGTTCGAGGCCGGCGAATTCGCGTCGGCGGCGGGATACTGGCGGCACCTTCTCGGCCAGCTCGAGGCGGGTTCGCGCGAGTACCGCGAACTCGCGGCGGCGATTGCGCGCGCCGAGGAAATGGAACCCGCGTCGACCGCGCACGCTGGCATCGCCGCGGTCGCGAAGTAACCGGAGAGAATAGGCGTGGCCACCGACGTCGATGTCCTGGTGCTGGGCGCGGGGATCTCCGGTCTCGCGACGGCCTTCGGGCTCAAGGAACGCGGCGCGAAAGTCCTGCTGCTCGAGGCGGCGCCGCGCCCCGGCGGCGTCATCGGCACGCGCCATCGCAACGGCGCACTGGTCGAGCGCGGACCGAACAGCACCCTCGACACGTCACCGCTCATCAACCAGCTGCTTGACGGCGTCGGCATCCGCGGCGAGCGCATTGCGACCACCGCCGTCGCCGCGACGCGCTTCGTGGTGCGGGGCGGCAAGCTGGTCGCGTTGCCGGCCTCGGCCGGCACATTCTTGACGACGTCCGCGTTCTCGCTCGGCGCGAAGTTACGACTCCTGCGCGAGCCCTTCGTCGCGCGGGCGCCCGCCAACGCCGAGGAATCGATCGCCGCGTTCGTCCGCCGTCGCCTCGGCACCGAATTCCTCGACTATGCGGTCGACCCGTTCGTGTCGGGCATTTACGCGGGCGACCCCGAGCGCATCTCGCTCTCCGCTGCGTTTCCGCGGCTGCATGCGCTGGAGCAGCAATACGGCGGCCTCATCAAGGGTCAGGTGCTGGGCGCGCGCGAAAGGAAGAAAGCGGCGGAGAAGTCGAAGAACATCGCCGGCAGCTTCTCGTTCCGCGAAGGCATGCAGACGCTGACCGATGCGCTCGCGGGCAACGTCGGCGGCATCGAGACCGGCGTCAACGTGCGCCGCATCGAGCGCGGGGCCGATGGCGTGTGGACCGTCGCGGGCGCGCGCGGCAGCGAGCCGGTGCTGCGCCGAGCGAATGCCGTCGTGATCGCGCTTCCCGCCTATGAAGCGGCGAAGCTGATGCGCGAGCTCTGGCCGCCGGCGACCCGCGGCCTCAGCGCCATCGAGTACGCCGCCATCGCGAGCGTGGCCACGGCTTACCATCGCGCCGACATCCGGCATTCGCTTGCGGGCTTCGGCTTTCTCGTGCCGAAGAATGCGTCGCGCCGCATCCTCGGCTCGCTGTTCTCGAGCAGCATGTTCGAGGGCCGCGCGCCGCAGGGCATCGTGCTGCTGACCACGATGGTCGGCGGAATGCGCAATCCGGAGCTGCCGAAACTCGGCGATGGCGCTTTGGGAACGCTCGTGCACGAGGAGCTCACGGCGCTGGTCGGCGCGACGAATCCACCTGTCTGGGTCGACGTCACGCGCTGGCCGCACGCGATCCCGCAATACAACCTCGGTCACGCCGAGCGCTTGCGTCCTCTCGAGGACGCCGAGCGCGCGCGGCCGGGGCTCTTCTTCTGCGGCAGCTACCGTGGCGGCCTCTCGGTCGGCGATTGCATCAAGTCGGCGCACGCCGCGTCCGACGCCGTCACGCGCTTCCTGGTCGGCGTCCGACCGGCGTAGGGACCGCTTGACCTAAAGGCCCCGCCCGCACTTCCAGCACAGGTCGAACGAGGCCGGCGACTCCTCGCCGCACGCCGCGCAGCTGCGGGATTCCGTCGTTCCCGCGTCCGCCTCGATCCGCGACACCAGGAGCGCCGCGCACTCGCAATCCTGCTCGCGCTCGAGCCAGACCTGCGGCTGTCCGATCTCGATCGGCACGTCGCCGACGATGCTCGACGCGTGCTCGTTGAACACATGCGCACGAATGCCCGCCTGGTTCAGCCGGTCGGCCAGCAGGTAGGCGTCGAAGCGGTTGTGCGCGGTGTAGAAGCGGATCACGCGCTCACGCTACTCTCCGGCCGCCACGCGAGCAACGCGCCGACAAGGAGTCTCAGCACGGCACCGAGCGCCGCTGCGCGATTGGCGTCCCACGGATACGGGGGCGCTTCGTCCATGTAGCACGCCTGCGCAATTTCGAGTTGCAGCGCGTGGACGCCCCGAGCGGGGCGGCCGTAGTGACGCGTCACGTAGCCTCCCTTGAAGCGGCCGTTGACGACATGCGTGAAGCCCGTCGCGTCGTTCAGCGCGCTTGCGGCCAAATCCTGGACCGCGGGCGCGCAGCTCGCGCCGCTCGCCGTGCCGAGGTTCAGGTCCGGCAGCCGGTCGGCGAAGAATCGGGGCACTTCCGACCGGATCGAATGTCCGTCGAGCAGGATGGCGTAGCCGTGCCGCGCGCGGACGCGCTCGATTTCCGCTGCCAGCGCCGCATGGTACGGGTCGAAGAACCGCGCCCGCCGCGCATCGACGTCCGTCGCGCCCGGCGCGGTGCCCTCGCGCCAGATCGGCTCGTTCGCGAACGTCCGTGTCGGGCACAGCTCGGTCACGTCGGCGCCGGGGTAGAGCGAAACGCCGGTGGGATCGCGGTTGAGGTCGATCGCGTAGCGCGAATGCGTCGCGACGACGAGTGTGGCGCCGGCATCGCGGGCGAACGCGTAGAGCTTTGCAACGTGCCAGTCGGTATCGGGCAGCGGGCCCGCCGCCGCGGTCAAGTTCGCGGCGAGCTCCGGCGGCAGGAATGTTCCGGCGTGCGGGACGTCGATGACGAGCGGCGAGTCGCCGCGCGCAATTTCGTGCAGGTTCATCGGCCCGGCCACCGTGCCACCTTGCCGGCGCGCACGACGCCGGCGCAGGCGTTGCCACCAATCATGTACGAAAGGTCGGCCGGCTCCGCGATGTCCCATAGCGCAATATCCGCGCGATGGCCGGTGACGAGTGTCCCGCGGTCGGCGAGGCCCAGCGCGCGGGCCGCATGTTTCGTCGCGCCGGCGAGCGCTTCCTCCGGGGTCAGGCGAAAAAGCGTGCACGCGAAGTTCATCATCAGCACGAGCGAGACGACCGGCGAGGTGCCCGGATTGCAGTCCGTGGCGATCGCCATCGGCACGCCGTGCGCGCGAAACGCCGCGACCGGCGGCAACCGCGTCTCGCGCAGCACATGGAAGGCGCCCGGCAGCAGCACGGCAGTCGTGCCGGCGCGCGCCATCGCCGCAACGCCCGCATCATTCGTGTATTCGAGATGATCGGCGGACAACGCACCGAATTCCGCGGCCAGCGCCGCGCCTCCCGTGTCCGATAGCTGGTCCGCGTGCAGCTTGACCGGCAAGCCATGCGCGCGCGCCGCCTCGAACACGCGCCGGGTCTGCGCCGGCGTGAACGCGATGCCCTCGCAGAACGCGTCGACGGCGTCGGCAAACCCTTCGCGCGCGGCCACGGGTATCATCTCGCGGCAGGCAAAATCGACGTAGTCGTCGGCGCGGCCCGCATATTCCGGCGGCAGCGCGTGCGCAGCCAGCAGCGTGGTTCGCAGGTCGACACCGACGGCCGCCGCGACGGCGCGCGCCGCCTCGAGCATCTTGCGCTCGTTCGCCACGTCGAGGCCGTAGCCCGACTTGACCTCGATCGTCGCGACGCCTTCCGCCGCGAGGGCCGCGAGACGCGGCCGGCTTTGCGCGACGAGATCGTCGATGGACGCCGCGCGCGTGGCGCGCACGGTGGCCGCGATGCCACCGCCCGCTTGCGCGATGCCCGCATACGTGGCGCCACCCAGCCGCGCCTCGAATTCGTTCGCGCGGTTGCCCGCGTAAACGATGTGCGTGTGGCAGTCGACGAGACCCGGCGTGAGCCAGCGGCCGCCCGCGTCGACCGTTGGCGCGGTACGCGCGTTTCCGGGCAGTTCGCGCGCCGCACCGACCCAGGCGATGCGATCGCCGCTGACGGCGACGGCCCCGTCGCGGATCTCGCCGTAGGGCGCGGTGCCCGCCATCGTCGCGAGGTGCGCGTTGGCGATGACGAGATCGAAGGCTGGCGCGCTCATCTGCAGGCTCAGGCAAGGGTCGCCAATGCCCGGCGAAAGCGCGCGAACACGGCGTCCTCGCGCGGATGCCGGCCGTCGCGAACCTGCCAGCGCCCGGCGACCATGACGTCGCGCACCGGGCGACGGCAGGGACCGAAGATCGCCGCATCGAGGAGCGCATCGCGCGGGACTTCCGCGAGCGCGGGATCGTCGCCATTCAGCACCACGAGGTCGGCGCGCATTCCAATCGCGATGGCACCTGCTCGCCGGGACAGCGCCGCAGCGGCGCCACGCGCCGCCTGCGCGTACATGGATTCGCCGACCGGCATGGCGTTGCCTGCAAGCACGTTGCGCCCGAGGACCGCCAGCCGCTGCGACCACTCGAGCTGGCGCAGCTCGGCGAAAGGATCGACGATCGTATTCGAATCGCTGCCGATGCCGAAGGCGCCTCCCGCATCGAGATATGCGCGCGCCGGAAACGTGCCGTCGCCGAGGTCGGCCTCGGTGGTCGGCGCGAGCCCGGCAATCGCGCCGCTCGCCGCGAGCCGCGGCGTTTCCCCTGCGGACATGTGGGTCGCATGGACGATGCACCAGCGGGCGTCGACGTTGCCATTGTCGAGCAGCCATTCGACCGGCCGCGCGCCCGACCACGCGACGCAGTCGGCAACTTCGCGCGCCTGCTCGGCCGCGTGGATGTGGATCGGCGCTCCTTTCGGAACGAGTGCCACGACCGCGGCGAGCTCGTCCGGCGTGACGGCGCGCAGGCTGTGCGGCGCAACGCCAAGCGCAATGCCCTGCGCCGGCGCGTCGCGCGCAAGGAGGGCGATCAGACGTGCGAACGAATCGACCGAGTGGACAAACCGGCGCTGACCCGCCGTGGGTGCCGTCCCGCCGAAACCCGCGTGCGCATAAAACACCGGCAACAGCGTCAGCGCGATGCCGGAAGCGGTTGCCGCAGCGACAACGCGCCGGGCAAGCTCCGCCGGATCGGCATACGGGCGGCCGCTTACATCGTGATGAACGTAGTGAAATTCGGCGACCGCCGTGTACCCCGCTTTCAGCATCTCGACATACGCTTGCGCCGCGATCGCCTCGAACGCGTCGGCGTCGACGCGGTCGAGAAAGGCGTACATCGCCTGCCGCCAGGTCCAGAAGCTGTCGCCGTCGGCGCTGCCGCGACCGGTGCGCCCAGCGAGCGCGCGCTGGAACGCGTGCGAGTGGAGATTGGGCATGCCGGGCACCACCGGCCCGGCAACGCGTTCGGCGCCGTCCGGCCGCGCGTTCCCGGCGACGCCGACGATGCTTCCGCCGGCGTCGATTTCGATCAGCACGTCGTCGGCCCAGCCGTCCTGCAGCAGCGCGGCGGGGGCGAAAAGCCTCATGTCACGGGCTCGATCACCGCGACCAGCGCCACCGCGCCGGCGGACAACGGATTGACCGCGAGCGAGCCTCCCGCCGCTTCGCCCTCGTCGTCGAAGACGACCGTGTCGTCGGGCGCCACCGCAAGCGGCGGATGGCCCGGAACGAGGCATTCGATCGCGCCTGCAACGGCGTGGCACACGCGCCAGCGCGCGGGCGCGATGCGTGCGGCGGCGTCACGGACGACGACGACGCGTCCCTGCGTGCGGCCCCGGCGCAGCATCAGGTTGAAATCGCGGACCGGACCGTCGACGAGCGAACACGAGAGGGCGTCGTCGCCGCTGAACGCGTAGGGCTCGAACGGCGCGCGCAACTCGGCGTCGTGCGCGTCGCCCGCCAGGCGCATTCCGGCGCCCGCGATCAGAACGATGATGCGGTCCACGCCGGGAAAGCGCGAAAACGGGCCCTCCGCGGCGACGTCGGCGATGCTGACCCGCCAGTCGAATGAATCGAGCGTGGCCGTCGCCGGATACGCGGCAATTTCGGTCGTGTGCCCGCCGCCGTCCTTCCACGGCATCCGGACATAATCGGCGGGTTTGAGCAGGCGATGCATGGCAGGCGCGAGGGCGAAGGTTGCGCGGCCGATTGTAGAGGCATTGGGTGCCAACGCCAACCGGGGTGTCCGTCTCAGGCATTGCGTATAGTCTCGAAAAATTCGACAGACGGAAACTCCATGAGCGACGCGACGGCCGCCGGCCCCCTGATGCTCGACTACCTCAACGGACCCGACGTCGCGGCGCTCGCGCTGACCGACGACGAAATCATTGCGGCGGTCGAGGCCGGCCTCGCGGCGCAGGGCCGGGGCGAGACGGTGATCGAACCGCGCATGCACCTGGCCCCGGACATGTCCTTCAACGGCCATTTCAACGTGCTGCGCGGTTACATCGCGCCGCTCGCCCTCGCCGGCGTCAAGGTCGTCGGTGACTTCGTCGACAACTGGCGGCACGGCCTGCCTTCCGAGATGGGTCTCCTCAACCTGTTCGATCCGCGCACGGGGCGCCCCGTGGCGATCATCGACGCGGCCGGGCTCACCGACATGCGCACGGGGGCGGTCACGGCGATCGGCGCGAAGCATCTGGCGCGCAAAAGGAGCCGCGTGCTCGGGCACATCGGCGCGCGCGGCACCGCATACTGGAACGTGCGTCTCCTCGACCATCTCTTTCATTTCGACGAGATCCGCGTCCACTCGCGCCGGCCCGAAAGCCGCAATGCCTTCGCGGAGCGGCTCGCCCGCGACCTCGGCAAGCCCGTCATCGCGACCGAGGACTGGGAGACCTGCGTGCGCGGCGCCGACATCGTCGTCGAGGCGTCGCGCCTTGCCTCGCCGCAACCGATGCTGCTGACATCGTGGATCGCCCCTGGCGCGTTCGTCGTTCCGTACGGGACGATGAGCGCGGTCGAGCTTTCGCTCACCGACATCATGGACAAGATCGTCGTCGACGACTGGGGGCAATGCCGCGCGGGGCAGTTCGGCAGCCTGCGCGCGCACGTCGACGCGGGCAAGCTCACGGCGGATACGCTGCACGCCGAACTGGGCGAGATCGTCGCCGGCCGCAAGCCCGGGCGTGCGAGCGACAGCGAGACTCTCCTGCTGTGGCATCGCGGCCTGTCGACCTCCGACATCGCGCTCGGCGCGGCGATGCTCGACAAGGCGCGCCGGATGGGCATCGGCCAGCAGCTCCGATATGCGTGATGGGGAAGCGGGCGGGCGGGCGACGCGATGATCGCGAACGCGCGCATGTATTCCAACGACGCGGCGACCTCCGCGGCGTGGCGGAATGTGCTCGAATGGGTCGGCCGGAGTGCCGGTGTCGCCTTCGACGTCATCGACTATCCGGCGCCGCAGCCGCTGCCTGCGCTATGGGCGCGATCCGACCTCGCGTGCGCTTTCATGTGCGGCTATCCGTTCGCGACCGCGGTGCCGCGGCCGACCCTGCTCGCCGCGCCCGTGCCGAGCCCGGCGCAGTACGGCGGCCGCCCGGTGTACTGGACCGACCTCGTCGTCGCGGCGGACGCGCCGATCGCCGACCTGCATGACGCGTTCGGCAAGCGCATCGCATGGACCACGGAGGATTCGCAATCGGGCTTTCACGCGCCGCGGCGGCTGCTCGCCGCTTATGCGCAGCGGCATGGCGCGCCGCTGTTCGCCGAAGCGATCGGACCGCTCGTCACGCCGCGCAATGTCGCGCTCGCCGTCGCCGAGGGCCGCGCCGACCTCGGACCGCTCGACAGCTACGCGCACGACCTCGTTCGCCTGCACGAGCCCGCGCTGGCGGCACGGCTGCGCGTGATCGCGCGGACGCCGGCCACGCCGATTCCACCGCTCGTGGGGGCTTCCACATTGGACGCGTCGGACACGCAGCGCCTGCAGGAGGCGCTGTTCGCGGTCGGCCATGCGCCGGAACTCGCAGCGGCGCGCGAGGCGCTGCTCCTTTCAGGATTCGCCGCGGTCGGACCGGACGCCTACGACGCGCTCGTCGCGGATGCGCGCCGCGCCGATGCGCTCGGCTATCCGCGCATTGCCTGAAACCACGGCGTACACGTGGATTGACACGCCTGCCCATCGCGTCAAGAATGCGGCGTTCCCGACCGCGCGCGTCCATCCCGGCGCTCGCGTCGTTGTCCGGCTCATTTTCCAGCTCATTTTCCAACTCATTTTCCATGCACCTCCGGAGATTCCCATGACCATCACCCGCACCGCCCGCCTTCTTGCCGCGGCGGCCTCCACTCTGCTCCTCGCCGCCACGCCCGCGCTGGCGCAGGTCAAGGTCGGGTCGAAGAATTTCACCGAGCAGTTCATCGTGGCGGAACTTTATGCGCAGGCGCTCGAGGCAAACGGCATCAAGGTCGAGCGCAAGATCAACCTCGGCGGCACGCTGATCGCGCACAAGGCGCTGGAAGAGAAGCAGATCGACCTCTACCCGGAATACACGGGCACGATGCTGCTCGCGGTCATCAAGGCCGAGCCGATGACGGACCGCAAGGCGGTGTACGAAAAGGTGAAGGCCGAGTACGCGGCGAAAGGCCTGGTCGTGCTGAACGAGGCGATGAACAACGGCTACGATATGGTCGTGCGGCCCGAGACCGCCGCGCAGTACAAGCTCGAGACGCTTTCCGATCTGGCGAAAGTCTCGAAGGAGCTGAAGCTCGGGGCCGGCCCCGAATTCCGCGATCGCAAGGACGGGCTGCCCGGGCTCAAGGCGAAATACGGGATGGAGTTCAAGGAAGACCTGCAGCTCGCGATCGGGCTCCGCTACCAGGCGCTCGCCGGGAAGCAGATCGACGTCGTCAACGGCTACTCCACCGACGGCATGATCGCCGCGATGAAGCTAAAGCGCCTGAAGGACGACAAGGGCCTTTGGCCGCCGTATTACATGGTCCCGGTCGTGCGCAAGGACGCGCTCGACGCCAACCCGAAGATCGCCGACATCCTGAATCAGGTGAGTGCTCTGCTGACCGAGACCAACATGGCCGAGATGAACTACAAGGTCGACGGCGAGAAGATGGAGCCCAAGGACGTCGCCCGCGATTTCCTGAAGGCCAAGGGTGTGGTCAAGTAGAGCTTGCCGGTGACCGCGCACCCGGCGATTCGTGGCGTCACGCTGGGCGGCGCGCGCGTCGGGATCGCGGAGGTCGTCGCGGTTGCGCGTGACGGGGCGTCCGTCGACATTGCCTCCAGCGTCGTCGAGCGGCTCGCGCGCGCACGGGCTGTCGTCGATCGGGCCGCCGGCGGCGACGAGGCCGTCTATGGACTCAACTCCGCGCTCGGCGCCAATACCGGCGCGCCGGTTGCGCAGGAGAATCAGGTCCGCTACCAGATGCACGCGGTTCGGGCGCGCGCCGTCGGCGTCGGGCCCGCGTTACCGCGCGAGCGCGTGCGCGCCGCGATGTTCGCGCGCGTCGCCGGCATGGCCCAGGGCGGTTCCGGCATCTCCGTCGGGGCATTCCGTGCGCTCGTCGACGCGCTGAATCGCGGCCTCTGTCCGCACGTACCCGGCTGGGGGTCGATCGGCGTCGCGGACCTGCCGCAGATGTCGCACATCGCACTCGTGCTGATGGGCGAAGGGGAGGCCCTGGTCGACGGCACGCGCGTCACCGGCGCGCAGGCGCTCGCGGCCGCCGGGCTCGCGCCTGTCGTGCTCGCCGCCAAGGACGGCCTCGCGATCATAAGCTCGAATGCCGTGACGGTGGGCCACGCGAGCCTCGTCCTCGCCGACCTCGCGCGCGCGCTCGCATCGCACGACGCCGTCATCGCGCTTTCCTGCGAAGGGTTTCGCGCGAACCTCTCGCCGTTCGATCCGCGCGCGCAGGCCGCGCGGCCCGCGCCTGGCCAGGCGGAGGCGGCATCGAGGCTGATGCAAGCGCTGGACGGCAGCGCACTCCTGCAACCGGGCGCCGCGCGTCGGGTCCAGGACCCGCTGTCGTTTCGCTGCATCGCGCAGGTGCACGGCGCCGTGCACGACGCGCTCGCACGCGCGATGGAGCATGTCGAGATCGAGCTCAACGCCGCCGCGGACAGCCCGCTCGTCGACGTCGACCGCGACCGACTCCTCTCGACCGGCAACTTCCACATACCGGGGCTCGCAATCGCTTGCGAATCACTTGGCCTTGCCGTTGCGCAGGCGGCCAACCTCGCAGTCGAGCGTTGCATCAAGCTGCTATCGCCGGCAGCGTCCGGGCTGCCGCTGCAGCTGACGCGCCACGGTCCGCAGCAGTCGGGCTTCGCGACCGTGCAAAAACCGCTCACTGCACTTGCCAACGATATCCGCCACCTCGCAAATCCCGCGTGCCTCGATTTCCTGCCGGTGTCGGAAGGAGTCGAGGACCACGCGACGATGGCGCCGCGCAGCGTGGCCAAGCTCGATGAAATGCGCGAGCGGCTTGCCGCCATCGTCGCGATCGAGGCCGTCATCGCCGCGCAGGCGGTGGACCTGCGACCGGCGGAGGTCCGGTCGACATTGGGATCGGGCGCGCGCCGGACCTACGACGGCGTGCGCGCACGCTGCGCGTTCCTCGACGACGACCGGTCGCTCGCGCCGGATTTCGAGGCCGTGGCCGGCTGGTTCGGCTCGGAAACGTCGTGACGTGGTTCCTGCGCAACTGGGACCAGGTGGCCATTGCGCTGTGGGAGCACATCGTGATCTCGCTCACCTCGCTCTCCATCGCCTTCGCCATCTCGCTCGTCGCAGGCATCCTGGCGGCGCGGCACGAGCGCGTGTTCCGCTGGGCGCTCGGCGTGAGCGGACTCCTCTACACGATCCCCACGCTCGCGTTTCTCGCGCTGCTGATCCCGGTGGTGGGACTGGGGCGCACGAACGCGATCATCTGCATGGTGGCGTTTTCGCTGATGATCATGATCCGCAACGTCGCGACCGGCATCCGCGAGGTTCCGGGCGACGTCGTCGAAGCCGCGAAGGGGATGGGGATGGATGCGGGCGAGATCCTGCGGCGGATCGAGCTCCCGCTCGCGCTGCCCGTGATCGTCGCCGGCCTGCGGATCGCCACCGTCACGGTGATTAGCGTGGCCGTCGTCGCCGCGTACGTGAATGCGGGCGGGCTCGGCACGCTGATCTTCAGCGGGATATCGAGCGATCACGCGCCCAAGATCTGGGCCGGCGCGCTGACCGCGTGCGCGCTGGCCGTCGTCGCGGACCTCGGTCTTGCGCAACTCGAGCAGTGGCTGCGCCGGCGCGCGGCGTGATTCCAATGCTTCTCGTCGAAGCCTGGCAATTCATCCTCGCGCACCCGGAGCGCTTCCTCTCGGCCCTGTGGACGCACATCGCGCTGTCGGCCTCTGCGCTCGCCATTGCGATCGCGATCGCAGTTCCGCTGGGCGTGGTTCTCTCCGGAACGCGCCGCGCCGCGCAGTTTGCGATCGCCGGCGCGAACGTCGGCCGCACGCTCCCTTCGCTCGCGGTGCTGGCACTGGTGATGCCGATCATGGGGACGGGCTTCGTGCCATCGCTGTTCGCGCTCACGCTGCTCGCGCTGCCGCCCATCCTGATCAACACGTACACGGCGGTGCGGCAGGTCGAGCCCGACGTCGTCGACGCGGCGCGCGGGATGGGAATGACGCGCAACGAGATCCGGCGCAAGGTCGAGCTGCCGCTGGCGCTGCCGGTGATCTTCGCCGGCATCCGCACGGCGGCCGTGCAGGTCATCTCGGGCGCCGTGCTCGCGGCGTACATCGGCGGCGGCGGCCTCGGCGACTTCATCACCGCCGGCATCGCGATGATGGCGCTGCCGCAGCTCTTCGTCGGCGCCATCCCGGCCACGCTGCTGGCACTCGGCACCGACCGGCTGTTCGGCGCGCTGCAGCGGGCGATGACGCCGGCCGGCCTTCGCTCATGATCGAGATTGCCGCCCTCACCAAGCGCTTTCCCGGCGCAGCGCATCCCGCCGTGGACAAGCTGACGCTGCGCGTTCCGGAAGGCGCGGTCTGCGTGCTGATCGGCCCGTCCGGCTGCGGCAAGACGACGACGATGCGGATCATCAACCGGATGATCGAGCCCGACGCCGGCTCCGTCGTCGTGAATGGCCGCAACGTGATGGACGTCGACCCAGTGACGCTGCGCCGGCATATCGGCTATGTCATTCAGCAAATCGGCCTCTTCCCGCACTGGTCGATCGCCGACAACGTCGCCACCGTGCCGAAGCTGCTCGGCTGGGACGCGGCCCGGATCGCCGCCCGCGTCGACGAGTTGCTCGCGCTGGTCGGCATGGATCCCGGCATGTACCGCGGCCGCTTTCCGCGCGAGCTCTCCGGCGGGCAGAAGCAGCGCGTAGGCGTGGCGCGTGCGCTCGCGGCCGACCCGCCGGTGATGCTGATGGACGAACCGTTCGGCGCTATCGACCCGATCACGCGGACGCACCTGCAGGACGAGTTCCTGCGCATCCTGCACGATCTCAAAAAAACGATCGTCTTCGTCACCCACGACATCGACGAGGCGATCCGCATGGGCGACCGCATCGCGATCATGAAGGACGGCGCGCTGATCCAGTACGACACGCCGGAGGCGATCCTCGCCGCGCCCGCCGACGCATTCGTCGAGGCGTTCGTCGGCGCCGATCGCGCGTTGAAGCGCCTCGCGCTGGTCTCGGCGTCCGCCGCCATGGATGCAGCGGTCGCGGCGCCCGCGGCGGCCCCGTCCATCGAAGGTTCCGCGAGCTTGCGCGACGCCCTGGCGCGAATGCTGTCGCTGGGGGTCGACACGCTCGCGGTGGCCGGACCCCACGGCGCCGCGATCGGCGTGGTGACGCTGGCGGCGATACGCGCGCGGACGCGAACGAAGCCGGCGTCCGAGCATTGACAGTCCCGAGTCGCGCCCCTACGCTGCGCAAGTCGACCATTCGATCCGGATCAGAGGAGAAACACACCATGTACAAAGCCACCGCCAGGGCCGCCACGCTTTCCGCCGCCGCGTTCACCACGCTCATTTCCGTCCACGCTTTCGCGCAGGACACCAAGATCGCGATCGGCATGTCCGGCTGGACGGGTTTCGCGCCACTGACCCTCGCCAAGGATGCCGGCATTTTCAAGAAGAACGGCCTCGACGTGACGCTCAAGATGATCCCGCAGAAGGACCGCCATCTCGCGATCGCGTCCGGCGACGTCCAGTGCGCCGCCACCACCGTCGAGACGTGGATCGTCTGGAACGCGGGCGGCGTGGCGACGAAGCAGATCTTCCAGATGGACAAGAGCTACGGCGCCGACGGCATGGCGGTCCGGAACAACGTCGCGAAGATCGCCGACCTCAAGGGCAAGACCGTCGCCGCCTCCGCGCCGGGAACGGCACCCTACTTCACGCTCGCGTGGTTCCTGAAGAAGAATGGACTGTCGGTGAAGGACGTCACGGTCGTCAACCTCGAGCCCGCGGCCGCGGCGCAGGCGTTCGTCGCCGGCCAGAACGACGCGGCGATGACGTACGAACCGTACCTGTCGACCGTGCGCGACGCGCCGCAAGCGGGCAAGATCATCGCGACCACGCTCGACTATCCGATGATCATGGACACGTTCGGCTGCACGCCCAAGTTCCTCGCCGACAACCCGAAGGCGGCGCAGGCGCTCGCGAACAGCTACTTCGAGGCCGTCGACATGATCCGCAAGGATCCGGCGAAGAGCTACGAGATCATGGGTGCGCCGACGAAGCAGTCGGGCGAGCAGTTCGGGAAGTCGGCGGCGTACCTGCGGTGGCAGGACAAGGCGGCCAACCAGAAATTCTTCGCCGGCGAATTCCAGCAATTCAACAAGGACGCCGCGGAGCTTCTGCTCGAAGCCGGTATCGTGCGGCAGGCGCCCGATCTCAATTCGCTGGCCGATACGCAATTCATCAAATAAAGCAGTTCATCAAGTGACGCCGCTGAAGCCGATCCCCGCGCGGCACCGCGTCGCGCTGGGTATCGGCTTTTTCGCGCTGTTCGTCCTGGCATGGGCGGCGGTGAGCTTCGGCGGGCTCGTGCCGAAGACCTTCCTCGCCGACCCGCTGACGATGCTGCGCGAGGGCGGGAACCTCTTCGCCCGCTACGGCTTCGCCTGGGACGTCGGCATCACGATCTGGCGCGTGCTGGGCGGCTTCGTGCTGGCCGCGATATTCGCCGTGCCGCTCGGCGTGGCGATGGGCGCCTACAAGCCGATCGAGGCGTTCTTCGAGCCGTTCGTCTCGTTCGCACGCTACCTTCCCGCGTCCGCATTCATCCCTCTCCTCATCCTGTGGGCGGGGATCGGCGAGATGCAGAAGCTGCTCGTGATCTTCATCGGCTCGTTCTTCCAGATCGTGCTGATGGTCGCGATGACGGTCGGCTCGACGCGCCGGGACCTGGTCGAAGCCGCGTACACGCTTGGCGCTGGCGCGCGCGGCATCGTGCGACGGGTGCTGCTCCCCTCCTCCGCGCCGGCGATCGCGGAGACGCTGCGCCTCGTCCTCGGCTGGGCGTGGACCTACGTGATCGTCGCCGAATTGATCGGCGCGTCGTCGGGCATCGGCCACATGATCACCGACAGCCAGGCGCTGCTCAATACCGGCCAGATCATCTTCGGTATCATCGTGATCGGCGTGATCGGGCTCATTTCCGATTTCGCGTTCAAATGGGCGAACCAGCGGCTGTTCCCCTGGTCTCTCGCCTAGGCACGATGAGCAAGCTCGTGATCGAAGGAGTCGGCCGCACGTTTCCCGGCGTGCACGGCGGCGCGCCGACGGTCGCGCTCCAGCCGGTGTCGCTGTCCGTTGCCGACAATGATTTCATCACGATCCTGGGGCCTTCCGGGTGCGGGAAATCCACGCTGCTGCGCATCGTCGCGGGGCTCGACACGCCGACGACGGGTCGGGTGCTGCTCGACGGTGCGACGGTCACCGGCCCCGGCGTGGATCGAGGGATGGTGTTTCAGAGCTACACGCTGTTCCCATGGCTCACCGTGCGCGAGAACATCTGCTTCGGCCTGCGTGAAAAGGGCATGCCGGCGGCGCAGCAGGACGAGATCGCCGCGCATTACCTCGACCGCACGGGACTCGCGGCATTCGAGCATCACTACCCGAAGATGCTTTCGGGCGGGATGCAGCAGCGCACTGCCATTGCGCGCGCTCTCGCGAACGACCCCAAGATCCTGCTGCTCGACGAGCCGTTCGGCGCGCTCGACAACCAGACGCGCGCGCTGATGCAGGAGTTGCTGCTCGGCATCTGGGAAGCGGAGCGGAAGACGGTGCTCTTCGTCACGCACGACATCGAGGAGGCGATCTTCGTCGCCGGTCGCGTCGTCGTGATGTCGGCGCGCCCCGGACGGATCAAGGCGGAAGTCGCGGTTGACCTTCCGCACCCGCGGCACTACACCGTGAAGACGACGCCGGAATTCTCGGCCTTGAAGGCGCGGCTCACCGAGGAGATTCGCGTCGAGGCGCTCGCGGCGGCGGCTGTTTGAACGCGTGGCTGCGCATCGACGCTCACAATGGGTGGAAGGGCCGGATTCGGCCACACCCCGTCATAGGGCCTCGTCCTCCAAAGCCGCCGCTCGTCGGCAACGGCAGGCCACGAGCGGTAATAAAGTCGTTGACGTTGGTGAGGCGTAGTATTGTCCGATTAACATACATTGACGATTTGATTCGGTGATGGATCGGCGGACGTTCATTGGCAGTCTCGCCCTGGCAACCCTAATGGGGCCCCGCGTCGTCCCTGCCCAGCCCGTGCGCAAGGCCCATCGGATCGGTTTTCTGCTGCTTTTCCCGCGGGACGTGCAACTGAATCTCATCGCAGCCTTCGAAGCCGGACTGCGCGAGCAGGGATACACGCCGGGCCGCGAGGTCGTCATCGAGTACCGCTCCGCCGACGGCCATTCCGACCAGCTTCCCATTCTGGCGGCCGAACTCGTCCGTCTCGGTGTCGACGTGATCGTCACTGGCGTCAATCCTAATACAATCGCCGCCAAGCGCGCGACGGGGACGATCCCTATCGTGATGGCCGCTTCCTTCTTTCCGGTCGAAGACGGCCTGGTCGCGAGTCTTGCGCGACCCGGCGGAAACGTCACCGGCTTCACGCAGGAGGCGGGCGAGGAAGTCGCCAAGCGGCTTCAGCTCCTGCGGGAAGTCGTACCGAAACTGAAGCGGGTCGCGACGTTGTCGGGAGTCGGCATGTCGTACAACCCGTATTTCGTGAAAACGCTCCAAGATGCAGCTCGCGGCCTCGGCGTAAGCGTCCTGCAGTTCGAGATACGCAATGTGGAGGATGTCACCCGAGCCTTCGTCGACATGGAACGCGCACGCGTCGACGGTTTGATCGTCTTCGGTGGTCCGGTCACCCTTGCGCACCGGTTCACGATCATCGACTTGGCGGCCAGGAAACAGTTGCCGGCCATTTGGAGTGTCGAGGACCGCGTTGTCGACGGCGGCCTTATGTCGTACGGTGCCGACGTGGCCGATCTGTACCGCCGCGCCGCGGGGTACGTCGATCGCATTCTGAACGGGGCCAAGCCCGCCGATCTCCCGGTCGAGCAGCCCACGAAGTTCGTGCTGGCAATCAACCTGAAGACCGCGAAGGCACTTGGATTGTCGATCCCGCAATCGCTGCTGCTGCGTGCGGATGAGGTGATTCAGTGATGGATCGGCGAACGTTCGTCGGCACTGTGGCAACCTCCCTGCTGGCCTGCGCCCAAATCGTGGGCGCGCAGCAAAAGGGAAAAGTCTGGCGCGTTGGATTCCTTGCGGGCGGCGTTCGTCCGCCAGACGGTGCCGCTCCGGCGCCACTGCGCGAGGCGCTTCAGGCGCTTGGTTATGCCGAGGGTAAGGACATCATCTATGAGGGCCGCTGGGGCGAAGGACACAACGAGCGGCTCCGGGAACTCGCCACCGAGTTGATTTCGCGCAAGGTTGATCTGATCGTCGCCTTTGGAGGCCCCGCGGCCGAGGCCGCGAAACAAACGTCCTCTACCACTCCGATCATCGTCCTCAGCGCCGGCGACGTGGTGGAAACGGGGCTTGTCGCGAGCCTCGCGAGGCCAGGCGGTAACGTGACCGGCGTCAACGATCCTGCGGCTGCGCTGAGTGCCAAGCGCCTCGAGATTTTGAAGGAGTTGGTGCCTGTCGCAAAGCGAGTTGCGGTGCTATGGAATGCGGGAAATTACGCCATGACGTTGCGCTACCGGGAGATCGAGAAGGCGGCGCAAATGCTGGGAATAAGCATTGATCCGCTCGGTGTGCGCGAACCCGCTGACTTCGACGTTGCGTTGGCAGCCATGACCCGCGCGCGCCCCGACGCATTGATGATGGTGACCGACGCGCTCACCAATCTGAACCGGCAACGAGTCCTCGACTACGTTAGTGCGCACCAAATTCCTGGCATGTACGAGTTCGGTTATGTGGTCCACGCAGGAGGATTGATATCGTACGGCAGCGATCAGAGCGAATCCTTCAAGCTCGCGGCTGATTATGTCGCCAAGGTCCTCAAAGGTGCAAAGCCGGGCGATCTGCCAGTGGAGCAACCGAATCGGTACTTCCTGGTCATCAACCTCAAGACCGCCAAGGCGCTTGGAATTACGATTCCGCAATCGTTGCTGTTGCGAGCGGACGAGGTGCTCCAGTGATGAGAGCGTCGACGATTGTCGACCAATATGGTCTTGCAGCGACGCATGATGCGCCGATCCCATATTTACAGCGTATCCGCGAGTATTACCTGGCATTGGGCTACGACGCGCCGTACGAGTGGGCACACTACGCCACGGTACCGTTCCACCCGCTGAATGGGCCGCTATCCGAATGTCGGATCGCGCTGATCACGACCGCGGCTCCCTATCAGCCGGGCAAGGGC
>Ga0209048_10001122_pt1 | contig 27966 bp, 28 predicted proteins | sample FrelakmetCRP12CR_FD_187146 | JGI IMG/M metagenome (GOLD analysis project Ga0209048, IMG submission 187146) | Freshwater lake sediment microbial communities from the University of Notre Dame, USA, for methane emissions studies - CRP12 CR (SPAdes)... | ecosystem: Environmental > Aquatic >... | reverse complement strand
AGCAGACGGGCACCCCGGCCTCCGCCAGGACGAGCGCCGCCTCGATCGCGTCCCTGTCGACGACCAGCGGCGAAGACACGCCGATGAGGTCGCTCAGCACGGGCCGACGGCGCAGCTCCTCGGCGCTGCCGGCGATCACTGTGGCCATCTCCAGGGCGTAGCGGGCTTCGCGCTCACCCTGCACGAAGCCCTGCAGGTGCTTGACGGTGTTGTTCCAGCCCGCATCGAGCTCGTGGAGCTGCGCCGTTTCACCGCACTCGCCGGCGCTGACCGTGGGCCACCAGAAGGCGATGCTTGACAGGTAATCCTGGATACGCGTCACATCGGCGAGGTCGGCCTTGGTGGACTGCCGCCGCTCGCGCGTCGCGAAGTCGATGATCTCGACGCCGCAGCCGTCGGTGGTGCAGTAGGTGTTGCCGTCACCGACCGCGATGACGCAGCTTTCGTCACGGGCCCCCAGGGTGAAGCGCCGGGGAGCCTGCGCCATCGCCGAGAGCACGATCTCGGGTGGGAAGTGGGCGATCTGAGCGGCGCGGTCGACGCGCACGCCGTGCTCGGCGAGCAGGTCCAGAGCCTTCGCCGACTGAAACTGCACGCCCACGGTCTCGAGGATGTCGAGCGTGGCCTGCTTGAGGCGATCGAGTTGTTCAACGGAGTGATAGGTGGTTGCGAAGGAGTGCCTCAGCGGCTCGATCGGCGGGCGTTCGATGGATGCCAAGGGATCAGCCTCCGGCTCGGGGACGACAGGACACCGGCGCGGGCACGCAGCGTGCGCCGCGCCGGCGCGACTGCCCATTCATACCACCAGCCAGCGGCGTCGACCAGATAGGCGATCCTTGCAAGCTCGAAGCGGCACTCCTCGCGAACTCCGCGGTGCGCACGGTGGCGGCGCGCCGGCCTGACGCAGGCCGCGCCGTCTGGTACCTTCCCTTCATGCAGACGGCAGACCCCAGCGCTGCGCGGCGGCCTCTCGTCATCGCCAACCCCTCCGCGGGTCGCGGCCGCACCGGCCGCGACCTTTCGCATCTCGTGAGCGCCCTGCGCGACGCCCTCGGCGAGCTCGACGTCGTCACGACCACCGCAGCACGTCAGGCGACGGAGCTGGCCGTCGCCGCCGCCGGCGAGCGGCGGCCCCTCGTGGTCAGTCTCGGCGGCGACGGCACGCTGCACGAAGTGGTGAACGGCCTGATGCAAGCGCGGGAGGCTCGCCCCGGCGCACGCGGCGGGGCCGGTGACCTCCCCGCGCTGGGCCTCGTCGCCACGGGCACCGGCGGTGACTTCGGCCGCTGCCTCGGGATCCCCCACCGCGTCCGGGACTACCTCGCCGCGCTGGCGAGCGGAGCCGAGCGCGCCGTCGACGTCGGCCGGGCGCGCTTCACCGGCCCCGACGGCGAGCCGGCCGAGCGCTACTGGGTCAACGTGCTGTCGGCCGGCGTGGGCGGGCTCGTGGACCGCTACGCTGCGGACGCCCCGGGGTTCGTCGGCGGCCGCCTCGCCTATGCGCAAGCCGCGCTCCGCGGGATCGTCATGTGTCGCCGCGTGAAGCTTCGCTGTCGGCTCATGCTGCCGGACGGCCGCGAGGACGCGCGCCTGCTGGACGGCCACGCCGTGGCCATTTGCAACGGAACCACCTTCGGCGGCGGCATGCGCATCGCCCCGATGGCACGACCAGACGACGGACTTCTTGAGGTGATCGCCTTCGAGACGGGGACTCGCTGGCGCCTGTTCAGGCGCTTTCTGACGGTCTACGCCGGGACCCATACTCAGGTGCCCGGCGTGAGCCACTTCACTTGCCGCGCGCTGGAGCTCACCCCGGCGTGCGAGGGAGCGACCAGGCCGCGCGCCGGGCTCTTCCCGCTCGATGTGGACGGCGAAGCGCTGGGGGACGTGCCGTTGCGCGTCGAGCTTGTCCCTATGGCGGTGCGCGTGCGGGTGCCTTTCGTCCGGGGAGCCGGCGCCGCGGGCAGCCCGCCGGAGTAGGGGCGGGCGGCGCAGCCGCTCCCGCCTCTCCTACGTGCCGAAGACGATGACCTGGTCCTTGCCCTGGTGCTTGGCCAGGTACAGCGCCTTGTCCGCGCTGCTCAGCAGCTCCTCGTGCGTGTAGCCGCCGAGGCCGAGGCCGGCGACCCCGATGCTCACCGTCATGGCCACGTCCCGGGTGCCCTCCGCGCTCTCGAAACGGTGCCCTCGAACTGCGGAAGCGATGCGCTCGACGACGTTGCGCGCCGCCGTGGGCGCGGGACCGTTGGCCTTGGTCTGCGGCAGGATGACGACGAATTCATCGCCTCCGTAGCGCGCGAGGATATCCACCTCATTGCGCGTGCCCTGACGGAGGATCGCCGCCAGATCGAGAAGCATCCTGTCGCCCAGCGGGTGGCCGTAGCGGTCGTTGAACGCCTTGAAGTCGTCCACGTCGATCATCACCAAAGAGAGCTCCTGACCGTAGCGGCGCGCCGTGGCCACTTCCTGGCGCAGGTGCTCGTTGAAGTGGCGGTGGTTGAACAGCCCGGTGAGCCCGTCGGTGACGGCCTGTTCCGCAAGGCGCGCGTACGCGCGTGCGTTGACGATAGCGATCGCCGCCTGGTCGGCGATGGCCTGCAGGAGGCGCTTGTCGTCCTCGGTCCAGCGCCGCATCACGCGGCTCTCTCCGACATCGATGAGGCCGATGACGGTGCCTCTATACACCAGCGGCAGGCTCATGTTGGAGAGCTCTCCCCACTCGTCCATGTTGGCGTGCTCGTGCGCGGAGAGCTGGAGGTCGTCGCGGTACCAGATCGACGGGCGCCGCCCCTTGACGCAAGCGTCGAGGTCGCTCCAGTTGCCGGAATCGTAGCGCGTTCCCATCCATTCCGAAGAGTCGATCTCGAGCTCGGGCAGCTGATAGAAGGCGATCACCACGAACTCGTCGCCGGCGGCCTCGTAGTCATAGAGATCGCACCAGGCCACGTCCAGACGCTCGGTGATGAGGCGAGTGATGAGCTCCAGGGTCTCCACGAGGTCCGTGCTGGCGGTGATAGCGGCGCTCGTCTCGAGCAGGACCTTGTACTGTTCGACGACTCTCTCGAGCGCCGCGATGCGGCCCGCCGCCGCGTAAGCCGCGTCGAGGCCGCGGTTGGCCCCGCGGCCTCTCCGATCTGCTGTATCGCTCATCCGCCCCCCTGACCCGATGAATGCCATGTGTATCGTACTCCGGCGCCGAACGCCAGGGAACGGGCGGCGGCGACCGGCTTGCCGTCGCCCGAAAGGGCGACGCCGGAGACGACGCCGCCGTACCGGCGCAACGTCAACCTTCGTCACCCTCGTCGTGAGGCGCGAAGCCTGCTAACGTCGGTGGCCGGCGGGGCCCAGGGCGCGGGCCCCGCCGGCCACACCATGATCACACGACTGACCCGAGACCGACTCGACGGCGAGGCCGGCGACCCCCCAGTCGCCGGCGGCGTGGGCGCGCTGGCAGGCGCCGCGTTCTCACAGGCGGACGGCGACGGGGCGGCCGCCGCACCCAGAGTCGTCTATTTCGACGTGACGGGCCGCCAGGACCTCGCGCGGCGAGCCGCGGCGGCCTTCCCGGGCGCTCGCTTCGTCTGGCGCCGCTCGTGGTTCGAAGACCCCGGCGAGCGGCGCGCCCGCACGGGTCACCGCTCGGCACGCCGCGTACCCGTGGGCATGTGGCTCTGGAGCGGCACCGAGGTGGAACTGCTCGCCCGCGCCAACGACGTGCTGTTGCGCTTCATCCACCCGCTGGTGGCTCGCGGCCTGCCCTACTGCATCGGCTTCCCCTTCGCCGCCGACGTGTTCGCGCGCCGCCCCCTCGGCCCCGCCGCCAGCGCCCGGCTGGACCGCGAAGATGTCGGCGCTCTGCTGGGCGTACGCAGCGCCGCGCGCGAGGATGACCAGGCGGGCGTGCGACGCCCGGCGCACAGACGCCGGGGAGCGCCTGCCGTCGCGTCCGAGGACGCAAGCCGAGGCGCCGTCGCGCCCGCCCGCGACGAAGTGCGGCTCGACGCAGCACAACGCGCCGCCGTGGAGCACGGGCGCGGCCCGGCGCGCATCCTCGCGCCCGCCGGCTCGGGCAAGACCAAGACCCTCATCAGCCGGGTCGCCGAGCTGGTGGCGCGCGGCGTGGAGCCCGGCGGCATCCTGCTGCTCGCCTTCAACCGCAAGGCGGCCGAGCAGCTGGAGGAGCGCCTCGCCGCGCAGGGCATCGCCACGACGCGGCGCCTCCGCGGTGAGCGCGGGCTGCGCCCCACCGCCGTGCACTGCGCCACCTTCAACGCGTTCGGCTACCGCTATCAGCGCGAGATCGTCGCGGCACGCTTCACCCTCGACACGCGCGGCGCCGAGCAGCGCGCCCTGATGAAGCAGGCCATGGAGGCCGCCGGCGCGTCGCCGGCCACGCTCAAGCCGGCGCGCGGCAGCGACCCCGTGGGCGCTTTCCTCTCCGCGATGACGCGCGTGCGCGCCGGTCTCGAAGCGCCCGCGGACGTGGAGGTACGCATCGACTCGGCCGGCGAACAGCCCGTGGTCATAGTCCCGTTCGCCGAGGTCCACGCCCACTACACGCGCGCCCAGGCGGTGACGGGTTATCAGTCGTTCGACGACCAGATCTACCTCGCCGTGGCCGACATGCTCGCCGACCCGGAGCATCGCGAGTACATCGAGGGCCGGTTCGACCACATCCTCGTCGACGAGTTCCAGGACCTCAACGGCGCCCAACTCGCGCTGGTCGACGTGCTCTCACGGCCACGCCGCGACCTCTTCGTGGTGGGCGATGACGACCAGCTCATCTACGGCTGGCGGTTCGCTGACCCGCGCGGCATCCTCCAGTTCCACGAGCGCATGCCGCCGCCACCCTGGTCGGCCACCTACACGCTGTGCACCAACTACCGCTGCTCGCGCGTGGTGGTGGAGTCTGCAGCCAGGCTCGTAGCCCACAACACCGTGCGGGAGGACAAGGACGTGAGGCCGCGCGAGGGGGCCGCGGAGGGCGCGCTGCGCTTCGCCGGCGCGCCCGCGTGGCCGGCGCGCGCGGTGGTGCTCTGCGCCTTTCTGCGCGCCGAGAGGTCGCGACTGGGCTGCGCCTGGCGCGAGCTCGCCGTGCTGTGCCGCTACCGGTCGCAGCAGCTCGCCGTGGCGCTGGCCCTCGATGGCGACGAGATCCCGCGTACGCCGGCGCTCGGCTACAAGCTCTTCTCGCACCCGGGCGCCGCACTGCTGCGCGCGTATATCGACCTCGTCGCCGCGGCAGAGGACGTGCCCGGCGACCGCCTGCGCCTGCTGCTCAACCGGCCGAACCGCTACCTCGGCAACGCTGTGGTGGAGGCCGTCGGCGCAGCCTCACGGCCGTGGACGCATCTGAGGGCGCTGGCCGCCGAGGAACCCGCCACCGGAGCCCGCCGTCTGAGCAGGCTCGTCGAGAGTGTGCGGGCGCTCGGCGCGCCTCTCGCAACCGCGGCGCCTGACGAACCGCCCACTCCCGAGACCCCGCCGACCCTGTCAGCCGGCCAGCTCGTCTGGGCCGTGGTCGACGAGTTCGGTCTCGAGGACTATTGGGACGGCGGCACCCCCGACTCACCGGGACAGCAGGATGAGGCCGGCGCGCTCCAGGTGCTCGACGCCCTGCTGGTGCTCGCCGAGACTTACCCCGACCCCGCCGTCTATCTCTGCGTCTGGGACCGGCTTCTCGCCGACGAGCTCGCGCACGCCGGCATGGCCGACGATACGTTGGCGCGGGAAGAAGCGGAAGAGGATCGCGTGGTCATCGGCACGATCCACGCCGCCAAGGGGCGCGAGTACGCCGCCGTCGCGATCCCCGACTACGACTGCGACGTCACGCGCTGGGAGGCGGCGGAGATCGAGGAGGAACGACGCGTCGTCTACGTCGGCGTCACAAGGGCGCGCGACTCGGCTCTCCTGACCATCGACACGTCACGACCCTACGTCCACCCGTTCTTGCGGGAGCTCGTGGAGCGACCCGAGCTCGACGAGCACGAGTCGCTCAGCGCCTGGCTGCACGACGAGGAGTCCCCCGCCCTGCGCGTCCGCATCGCGGCGCGGATCGCCGAAGTGGAGACGCTGTTTCCTGAACTGTCGCCTGAACTGGCAACACCCGACGCGCCCACAGCGGCGGAGGCATGACGAGCCCCGACCGCGCGCGGCCGGGAGACGACCTCAGTCCGGCCCGCGACTGGGCCCTTCGGGCTCGCAGGCCGCTCAATAGGGCTGCGCCGATCAGTCCGGCCCGCGACTGGGCCCTTCGGGCTCGCAGGCCGCTCAATAGGGCTGCGCCGATTAGTCCGGCCCGCGACGGGGCCCTTCGGGCTCGCAGGCCGCTCAATAGGGCTGCGCCGATCAGTCCTTCGCGCCCTTCCCCGGCTGCGCCGGCGCGGGGCGCGCCACCGGCCCCTGTGGGCGCACGAAGTTCTGAGGGTTGATGGAGGTGCGCCTGCCGGTGAGCGTGATCGGGCTGAAGACCCGGGCCGTGTCGTGGCCGCCGCAGGCGGGGCACACGGCCTTCTCGTCGCGTTCGGCGAGACTGGCGATGATCTCGAACGTCTCGCCGCACGCCGTGCACCTGTACTCGTAGAGAGGCATGGCACAGGCTAGCACGGGCGGAGGGCTCGGGCGACTCGCGGCGGGCGCTCGCGCCCGTCCCGTCCGCCCGCTACCGCGCCGGCGGCCGCTGCCGCCCCGACTGCCAGGCGATCATCCACTGCGGGTACGGCAGTCGCGGCGCAGTCGGCGTCCCCAGCTTCTCCAGCTCCTCCACGGTCAGCTCGAGGTCGGCGGCCTTGAGGTTGTCTTCGAGCTGCTCCGGGTTGCGGGCACCAATGATCACCGACGTCACGCCGGGCTGCTGACGCAGCCAGGCGAGCGCCACGCGGGCCATGCTGACGCCACGGGCGCCGGCCACCTCCTCGATCACGGTGAGCGCCTCCTCGGCGTTTGGCGACACCTGCGGGAAGTCGAAGGTGTTGCGCCGGGCCACCGCCGGCTTGCCGGCGCGGTACTTGCCGGACGCGTAGCCCCCGGCGAGCGGCGACCAGGTCATCACGCCGAGGCCCTCGTCGCGCGCCATCGGCAGGAGTTCGACCTCGAGGTCGCGGGCGACCAGCGAGTAGTAGGCCTGCAGGCTCACGAACTGGGCCCAGCCACGGCGTTCCGAGATGCCGAGCGCCTTGCTGACCTGCCAGGCGGCGAGGTTGGAGACCCCGATGTACAGCACCTTGCCCAGGCGCACGAGATCGTTGAGCGCGTCCAGGGTCTCCTCGATCGGCGTGTGAGGGTCGATGCCGTGGATCTGGTAGAGGTCGATGTAGTCGACGCCCAGGCGACGCAGGCTGCCGTCGACGGACTCCATGACGTGTTTGCGCGACAGGCCCCTGTTGTTGATGTCGCCGCTCTCGGCTGTGGCGGCGTCGCTCATGGTGCCGCGCAGCTTGGTGGCGAGCACGACGCTGTGCCGGGCGATGCCCGCGCTCTTCAGAGCCCGGCCGAGGATCTCCTCCGACTCGCCGCGCGAATAGACGTCGGCCGTGTCGAAGAAGTTGACGCCGGCGTCCAGCGCGGCGCGCACCAGCGGCTCGGCCTCCGCCTGCCCCAGCACGCCGATGCCCATCAGGCCATGGCCGAAGGTCATCGTGCCCAGGCAGAGCTCCGACACGCGCAGGCCGCTGGTCCCGAGTCTGCGAAATTCCATCTCTTCACCTCTCGCCGTCGTGACCACGGTCACTCGCGTCGTTCACATTCACTCCCTGTCCGGCGCCTCGCCGGGCCACGTCGCCAGCGCACTCGCCATCAGATGCTCGCAGGGATGCCGTTCCGCGGTGCCGCACGTGCACGACCACTTGAGCTCGCCGCCGTTCAGCCAGAACCGAGTCTCGTAGACCTCGGTGTCGTCCACGCGCGCACGCAGGTGGCTCTCATCGTGCTCCAGGATCTCCACGGAGCCGTGCTCAGCCGCCGAGGCGCCGTCTACAAACACCTTCGGCGGCGCCAGATCAAGCAGTGTCCTCTCGTCGAACCAGTCATCGATGGCGTGCATTCCATTCCCTTCTTGCGGGTGAGCGATGTGCACCGGCCCGGCCTCGTTCTCGCCTTCGCTACGACCGCGCGCCGCGCCTGCGGCGGGCGCGCAGTGCTGCGCAGGGTACCCGCCGCGAAGAGACGACAAACCGTCGCTCAGTACTTGGCCGGCGGCGGCGACGAGAACGCGGCGCTAAGCTTCTGCCCCACCTTGTGGCTGCCGCACTTCGGGCACACCGCCTTGGCTTCGCGCTCGTCCATGTGGCACGTGACTTCGAAGCCGGTGCCGCACTTCTTGCAGATGAACTCGTAGATGGCCATCATCCCTCCCTTCACGACGCCTGCGAATGGGCGTTGCTTGCACGCATATGGTACCCGGCGCGACGAGCTCCACGCCCGTAGCCTGTGGTAGGCTCACGACCCTCGTCCGCGCGGCCGCCCTCGACACCGCGGGCGCGCGTCCGCCGGCGCAGCAGCGAGGGGCCGCGACGCCTGCCGCGGACCGCCTGGCCGCTCTGGAGGCGCCGATTTGAACATCATCTTCCGACCGTGGCGACTGGGAGCACTCGAGGTCCGTAACCGCCTGGTGCGCAGCGCCACCGAAGAGGGGCTTTCGAGCAACGAAGGCGCGCCCTCCCAGAGGCTCATCGACCTCACGGCGGAGTTGGCTCGAGGCGGCGCCGGCCTGATCATCACCGGCAGCGCCTTCATCAGCCGCGAGGGCAGGGGCGCCACCAACGTCACGGGGATCGACGATGACGAGCTGATCGGGCCCCTGAGCCGCGTGTGTGAGGCGGTGCATCAGGCCGGCGGGATTCTGGCGGCGCAACTCCTCCACAGCGGCTCTACCCTGCGACCGCTGATGGTGTCGGAGAAAGCCGGTCCGTACGGCCCGTCCGCCATGGCCGTTGATCCCGTCTGCGGCGCCCCCGTGCTCGCGCTGACGAGAGCGCAGATCGGTGGCATCGTGGACGACTACGCGCGAGCGGCGTCGAGAGCCCGCAGGGCCGGCTTCGACGCCGTGCAGATACACGCCGCTCACGGCTACCTCATCAACCAGTTCCTGAGCCCGGCTCGAAACCGGCGCGAGGATGCCTACGGCGGCTCGCTCCAGCACCGGGCCCGCCTGCTCTACGAGGTCTACGAGGCCGTGCGCGGCGCGGTCGGCGCCGGCGTCCCCGTGTTCGTCAAGATGAGCGCCTACGACGGCTTCCCCGGCGGCGTGGAACCGGTGGAGGCCGCGCGAGTGGCCGCAGAGCTGGACACCCGGGGCCTCGACGCCATCGAGGTCAGCGCCGGCACGCCCGAAGGCGCCAAGTGCGGCGGCTGGGACCACATCATGCCGGCGCCGTTCGCGGAGGGAAGGTTCTTCGACTACGCCCTGCGGATCAAAGCCGCGGTCACTTGCCCGGTGCTGTCCGTCGAGGGCTGGCGAGACCCCTTGAGGATCGCCCAGGCTCTGGAGAGCGTCGACGCGGTGTCCCTGTGCCGGCCCTTCATCCGCGAACCCCACCTCGCCGAGCGTTGGCGCGATGGCGATCTGACCCCGGCGACCTGCATCTCGTGTAACAAGTGCCTGGACCTCATCGTCGATCGCGGGCTGGGCTGCATCTTCCACAAGGACGCGAGGGGCGGGGCCTTGGCGAACGCCTGAGGCCGCGCACGCTCCAAGGTGCTCAGCGGACTCGTCGGCCACTCCCTCGCAGACCAGCGCCCGGCGGCGATGATTCCCCTCGCAGCCCGCGCGGGCATACTCTCGGAGTCGATACGGAGGTGTCAGCATGACCAGGATCGTCGCCGTCGCCGCGTTCGCCGTAGCTCTCGCGCTCGCCCTGCTCGTCGCGGCCACCGTCCCGTCGCCCGCGGTGGCCGGCTCGCTGTCCCTCAGGATCTCGCCCTCAGAGCTCTCCCCGCTGGACACCGCCACGCTCTCGGGCAAGGTCTCGCCCAAGCTCAAGAAGCCCGGCAAGCTGTTCGTGCAGGTCTCGCCGGACAACAAGGGCTTTACTACCATCAAGACGCTGAAGCTGCCGAAGGGCGCTACGAAGTACAAGACCACGTTCACGGCGGGCACGCTGCTCGGGCCGGTCTTCCTGCGCACCAAGTTCGGCACGCTGGCCACGAAAGGCCTCAAGCTCACCGTCACCGAGACGGTGGACATCCGCATCGAGAACTTCGCCTTCTCCACCAAGGTCCTCACCGTGAAGCGGTGGACGACCGTGCGGTGGACGAACAACGACTCAGTGGGTCACACCGTCACAGCGGTGGACGGCCTGAACCTCAGCGCCACACCGACGGGGCTCTTCGACAGCCGGCTGCTGGCGCCGGGCCACACGTTCCAGGTCACCTTCACGAAACCCGGGACGTTCTTCTACGAGTGCACGATCCACAGCGACCTTCCGGCCCTGCATGCCGAGGTGATCGTGCAGTAGGGCGCGGATCGTGGCGTTACGGACTCACGTTGACCGGCCTCAGCGCAAGAGGCCGCGCTGCTTTGCCGCGAGCGCCCCACTCCTGACCCTGCTCAAGACCGAGGCGGCGCGGGAGCAGCAGTGCCGCCTCTCCCGCGCCGCCCATCTCGCGTGCGCGCGCCCGCCTCGCGGTTGGGCGCCGCTGGCGCCTCGGACCAACTGTCGACCTCAGACGACCTCGTGGTACTTGTACGAGATCTTGACCTTGGCCCGATACGCCACGACCTGCTTGTCGTCGATCCTCAGGTCGAACTCGACGACCTCGGCCACCCGCAGGTCCTCGCGATGGATACCGGCCTTCTCGACGGCCGTCTTGGCGGCCTCTTCCCACGAGGTCGGGCTCGACCCGATGATCTCCATGACCCTGTAGACGCTGCTCGACATATCGTCTCCTTCACTGGGCGGCGTGGCGTGATGGCGCATGATACCCGCAGGGGAGCTCAACGTGAACCTCGCGCTCGTCGACGAGCGCGCACCGCACGCCCGGCCCCGCTCGCGGCGAGCGACCGGAGCGGCACGAACATCTGTCCGCCCCCGCTGCTACTCTGAGTCTCGAACGCCGCCACCGGGTGCCGGCCCCGCGCCAGGCGCCGCGCACCGCACGTGCGACCGGTCGCTGCAGACCACGTGTCGCCATGCGTCCGGCGGCGGCGTTCGCGTCTCCGCCCTTCTCCGACAACGCCGGTTCGCGACGTCGACCGGCGCCGACCTCGAGGAGGCCGCCATGCCACACGCCATCATCACCGTTGCCGTCGACGCGCAGCTGCACTGGGTCGTGCGCGTCCCCGAGGTCCTCGCGGGCGCGGCGCGCGCCTCGTCAGCGGCGCAACTGGCGAACCTCGGCGCCGAGTTCGACGCGATGCAGGTAACGCCGGACGAAGCCGTGCGCGCCGACATCATGGTGGGCGCCATCACGCGCGCCGTGATCGAGTTGCTCAGCGAGCCGCCCGAGCTGCCGTTCATCGGCGAGCCGTTTGGCGGCGAGGGCGGCACCGATTAGCTCAGGTGCGCTGCCCTCGGGGGCCGGAGCGCCAGGGCCCTACGCCGCAGATGCGCGGAGGCGGGGCTAGAAGAGGCCGCGAACTGCACTCGGGCCTGTGATGAGCAGCAGAGTGAGCAGCCACAACACGACCGTGCCCACGGCCATCACCCGACCGGCGTTGGTGAACTCGGCTGCCGCTTCACGGACCTTCTGATCCTGAGGATTCTGTTCGTACATGATCGGCTCCTTTCGCGACCCTTTTTACCCGGTATCGTCGCCGGCAACACCCGGGCGGCGGCCCCGGCAGAGGATGGGTCGCACATCGTGACCGCGCGCCGAGACACCCGGATCGGCACCTCCATCGCCGTCCTTCGTGAACAGCGGGGCTGGAGCCAACGCGCGCTGGCCAAGGTCGTCGGCCTCGACCAGTCGGCCGTGAGTCGCGTCGAGGGCGGCAAGCTCCCTGTGGCGGCCGGCGAGTTCGAAGCCTTGCCCACGCCCTCGGCGTGCCCCCCGGCCTCGCTGCTCAAAGGATCTCCGACGCCGCAGGCGACGACGTCCGCCCTCCGGTCCCAAGCGCGCGCCGGCGCGCCGCACCAGCCGGCCCTCGACCGGGAAAGGTAGGAGCGCGTCGATGGCTCGACGGCCGAGCCGCCGCCTCCTGCAGCCCGCCGCGGGCCGCACTTCACGGCCGCCGCCCGCGCCAGGCGTTGCTCGGCGGCCTCGAGGACACGCTGACGGCCCCACCCCTGCGGAAGTCCTCCCGAGAGGCGCGTACGGGCAGCCGGCCGTGCTACGGGTGCCGGCGCGCATACGCGCCTGGGCGCTGCGCGCCCTGGCCCCCGGCCGCCTGAGCCCGGAAGCTGCGGCCGGTCTCCTGAGTTTCGATGCGGAGACGCTCGCCCGCGAGTTCGAGCGCCCGGGCGTCGAGTAGCGAACGCCGCGCCCCGACAGGCTCCGGGCCGCGGACGGCTGAGGCCTAGAAGATCTCGGGGACGAACGTCTGCGAGTCCATCGGCGGTCGCACGTATCCTCTTTCGGTCGGGAGAACCGGCAGCTTGGGGACCTTGGGCGAAACGTCCTCGTAGGGGATCAGGCTCAGCAGATGGTGGATGCAGCTGAGCCGCGCGCGGCGCTTGTTGTCGGCGTTGACCACAAACCAGGGCGAGTCCTTGGTGTCGGTGTAGCTGAACATCTCGTCCTTGGCCTGCGAGTACTCCACCCAGCGCACGCGGCTCTGGAGGTCCATCGGGCTCAGCTTCCACTGTCGGAGCGGATCCTTGATGCGCGCCTGGAAGCGCCTCTCCTGCTCCGCGTCGCTCACGCTGAACCAATACTTCACGAGGATTATCCCGCTGCGGATGAGCATGCGCTCGAACTCCGGGCACGCGCGCAAGAAGTCCCACACCTGGTCCTCGGTGCAGAAGCCCATCACGCGTTCGACCCCGGCGCGGTTGTACCAGGAACGGTCGAAAAGGACCATCTCGCCCGCGGCCGGCAGATACTCGACGTACCGCTGGAAGTACCATTCGGTCTTCTCGCGGTCGCTGGGCGTCGTCAGCGCGGCGACACGCGCGACGCGCGGGCTGAGATGTTCCGTGAAACGCTTGATGGTGCCGCCCTTGCCGGCGGCGTCGCGGCCCTCGAAGATGATCGCGACCCGCAGACCCTCGTGCTTGATCCACTCCTGGAGCCTGACGAGCTCGACCTGGAGCGTGTGGAGCTCCGCCTCGTAGACCTTGCGTCCCATCTTCTTGTCGGGCGCGCCGTTCTTGTCGGGCACGCCGGCGGCGTGTTCGAGCTCGTCGGCGTTCTTCTTCAGCTTGGGCTTGTCGGTAGCCATCGAACTCCCTCCGGCGCGGGCTTCGCGGTCGCGCTCATCATAGTCCAGTGGCAACGTCAACGGGAGTCTGGGAGTTCGAGCACGGCTGGGGCACGTGCAGGCCGGGGTGACGTCGCGGTCTCCCCGGCCGGCCCTGTAGTATCCTTCGCGGGAGCGAGCAGCGCGGAGCGGAGATCCTGTGGAGTTGTCGACCCTTTCACTCGAGGCCGAACTGGCCACGATCGCAGAAGACGCCGAGCCGGGCCGCACGGCCCACATCGCCATCCGGCACTGGGGTTGGGATGGCCGCGGCGGCGCGACGCTCGCAGCCACCGGGCGCGAGTTCGGCGGCCTCACGCGCGAACGCGTGCGACAGCTCTGCGAGCGCCTGGCGACGCACATACGGGGGGCGGCGAACGCCGAGGCCGCCGCCGAGCGCGCGGTCGGAGTGCGCAGTCGCGGCGCGGGCGCCACCGGCGGAGCCGGCGAGGGCCTCGCGGCGCCCATACGGGCGCCGGCCCTCGAGCGCGCTCTCCTGCAGGCCGCCGACGCCGCGCCCACTACCGCGCAGGACCTGGCGCGCCGCCTGGCAGAACAGCACGTCGCGGCGCGCCCCTTCGACCCTGAAGGCCTGGTCGCGGCTGCGGAGGTGCTCGGGCACGAGGCGCCGTTCATCCTGGACACCGTCAAGGACGTGCGCGTCGTCCTCCCCAATCCCCCCGACCCCACCGCCGACACGGCGGAGGTGATCGCCGCCATCGTCGACGTCGCCCGCGCGATCGTGCGCCGCGCCGGAGCAGCCCGGGTACGCGACGTCACGGGCCGCGTCGCCGCGACCTTGGCCGTCTGGGTGGACGACGATCTCGTCACCGCCGTCGTCAGCGAGCTTGAGGAGTTCGTCTGGCTGGAGCGGCGCAGCGGCTGGTTCTACCTTCCGTCGGTGGCCAAGAACGCCGTCGCGTCGCGGGTCGTCAAAGTGCTCAGTGTCGCGGGCCGGCTCGACCTCGCGCGTCTGCACGCCGGCATCCGCCGTGATGAGCGTATGAAGGAGTTCGTGATGCCGGAGTACATCCTCGGCGAGCTCTGCGCACGCCTTCCGGGCGTCACCGTGGAAGACGGCCGCGTGTACGCCAAGGAGCCGATCCGGCCGCGGGACGTGCTCGAGACCACCGAGATGACGCTGGTGAGGATACTGCTGGAACACGGCGGCGCCATGGAGCGGCACGCGCTTGAGACCCTGTGCTTGGCCGCGGGCATGAGAGTGTCGAGCTTCAATAACCGTATCGCCTACTCGCCGATCATCACCGAGCGGGGCTACGGCCGCTACGGGCTGCGCGGGAGCGGCTCCGTGGCGCAACACGGGCGGGCCGGCGACGCAGCCGGCGAAGCCGGCGCGGGACCGGCCCGCGACGACGTCCCGCGCCCCGGCGACCTCGAGCACTTCCAGCCACCGCAGCGGCGCTAGGATCCCCTCATGACGTACCTGCGCATCGCCGCCGTCGCCCTGACCATCCTCTTCGCGGGGCTCCTCGTCTGGCTCTACGGCATCAGGACGACGCTGATTTGGGCGGCCGCGATGACGGCCCTTCTCGGCCTGCTCTACCTGGCCACGACGCCGCTGCGGCGGCGCCAGGAACGCGCCCTGCGCGCCCTGGGGCTGGATCGGCATGGACGGCCGCTTCCCGAGACCGCGGACGAAGAAGAAGGCGATCGTCGGGCCACCGCCCGCGAGCGGGGCTGATGATGCCGCCGCAAGGCCACTTCCCGTCTGTGGCCGGTGTCGCGCTGTCAGGCGAGCCGGTCCGCATCCCAGAGGACCTCATGGGCGCGCCGGCGCTGCTCCTCTGCGCGTACCGGCGCGGCACTCAGCCGGACATCGACCGTTGGGCAGCGTTCGCCGGACGAGAGCTGCCGCAGTTGGCAGTCTTCGAGCTGCCCATCATCCCCGCGCTCATCTGGCGGCCCCTGCAGGGCTGGATCGACGGCGGCATGCGCGGCGGCGTCCCCCACGCGCAGTGGTCCAACGTGGTCACGCTGTACGAGGACGGCGCGAAGGCTCGCGCCTTCATCGGCGACGGCGGCGGCGACAGGGCCCAGGTGATCTTGCTGGACGCTGCCGGCATGGTCGCTCTCCACGATGCGGGCGGCTTCCGCGAGAGCAGCGCCCGCAGACTGGCCGCCGCGCTGGCGGCGACGGCCGGCGAGCGCTGACGGCGCCGGCCTGGCCTAGCCGGTCCCCAGAAAGTCGGCCGCCAGCTCGGGTGCGACGATAGCCAGCAGGTCGGCCGGCGTCTCGGCGATGCGCTCCGCGCCGGCCGCCTCGAGCTGTTCTCTGCCGTGCCATCCCCAAGCCACCCCGAGCGGCGTGGCGCCGGCGAGACGCGCTTCGCGCATGTCGCCGGCCGTGTCACCCACGAACCAGTAGTTCGCCTGCCCGGGGAACCGCGCCATGAGCGCCTTGACCTTGGCGACCTTGCTGCGCCCGGCCTCGGCCCCGGCTACCTCAGCGACGTCGGCCATGCCGTGCCGCTTGAGGAAGAGCTCCACCACGTCGCTCGCGTTCGAAGTGACGATGACGAGATGGCGCGCCTCGGCGAGATCGGTCAGCACCTCGGGCATGAGCGGGAAAGGACGGAGCGCCGACATGGCGACGCGAAGAACGTCGGCGGTGCGACGCATCGCCTCGCGGATCTGCGCGTCCTTGGCGCCCGCGTCCCGCAGGCTCTCGTAGAAGTTGCCGCCGAAAAGGGCGAGCACGTCGTCGGTGGTCGCGACCTGTGGCAGGCCGACACGGCGGCAGGCCTCCACGAACGACGTCGTGAAGATCTCGAAGGAGTCGACCACGACGCCGTCGTGGTCGAGCATCAGCAGCGGCCTGGTCACCTACCCGAGAACGCCCAGGAGTAGGACGGGTCCCACCAGGCGTGCCCGTACCCCATCTTGAGGGCGAGCGCAGTGGCGCGGATCTGTGCGGCGCCGTCGGTGATGCCGGCCGAGCGATATGGGTTCCAGGAGCCCTTCCAGGTGCTGGGGTGGTACTGGAACAGGCCGTAGTAGCCACCGGGTCCCACGATCGAGGCATAGCCGCCGGACTCGATCACCATGAGGCGGTACATCCCACGCGCGCTGACGCCGCTGGCGCCGGCGGCCTGCTGGATCAGCGGCCACCAGTGGCCCTGTCCGCCGCCGCCCCCGCCGCCCCCGCCGCCTGACGGTGGTTTGACGGTCTGGCCGGGCTGGGGCGTGGCAGGCTTCTGCCGGGCAGCGAGGTCGCGGATCTCCTGGCGCACTCCTGCGAGCAGCGCCTGCCGGTCGCCGAGCTGCGCCTTGATGCTCTTGAGCTCCGCGTCGCGCTGGACGACGAGCTTCCTCGTGGTGCGCTCATCGGCGACCAGCGACAGCGCCCGGTCGGCGAGCTCGCGCTTGGTGCGCTCGACGGTGTGCAGTGCGTCGCGATCGCCGCGGGCGATGCTCTGCACCATCGTGAGCCGGCTGACGAGGTCGACGAAGTCGTCGGCGCTGAAGACGGCGTCGAGCGTCGTGACGTCGTCGTGCTTGTAGAGCGCGACGGCGCGCGCGGCGAGCGTGGCGCGCGCGACGTCCAGGTCGCCGAGCGCAAGCTTCTGGAGGCGCCTGTTGTCGCTGATCTGACCGCGGACCGCGGCCAGTGAATCAGTGGCGCGCGTGCAGCGCTGGACTGCGGCGTCGATCTGCGCGTCGAGGGCGGCGACATCGGCGGCCAGGGCTTTCGCCTTGGCGCGGACGCTCTGGAGCTGGCCGGTGCGCGCCGACGCCGGTGCGGCCGCCGCGGCGAGGGCGAGGACGGCCAGCAAGGCCAAGCCGACCAGCGCGACACTCACGGGCAGACGTCTCGGGGGGCAGCGATCCAGCGGGCCTCCTCCATGGCTGCGGCGCGCCACCTGGGCGAGCGCAGGGATCCCGCAGACGGCGCAGACAGGCCGCCGGGGACGCGGACCCGAAACCTACCAGAAGGAATCTGTCTGCTCAAGAGCAGGAAAACGTTGGTCCGTGTCGACGTGTCGGATTCGGCAAGGCCGGCGGCTTCAGGCCTGTCGGCCTGAAGCCGCCGGTGATCCCCGCATCTTGTCGTTTTCGGCACATTGACGAATAAATTCAACGGTCGTAGAATTCCACGCACGTTGAGCTCATCCGTCCGCGAGGACCGTGCGGGCGACGGAGGAGGCGCCCGTGTGGGCTATCGCTCTCAAGGAGTTCCGCCAGCTGCGCCGCGACCGCAGAACGGTGGCGATGCTGTTCCTGCTGCCGTTCCTCTTCCTCGTGGTCTTTGGCTACGCGGCCAGCTTCGACATCAAGGTGGTGCCGACGATCGTCGTGGGGCCCCGAGCCAGCCTCCTGTCCGGGGTGCTGCCGTCTCAGCTTCACGTCGTAGCGACGCGGCCCCAGGACGACGCCGCCCAGGCCCGCGACGCACTGCGCCGCGGCGAGGCCGTGGTCGCCGTGGTCACGCCCGCCCAGGCCGGAGGATCGCCACAGGTGCTCATCGACGGCACTGAGCTGTTCGCTGCGCAAGCGGCCCTTCGCGCCTTGGCGCAGGCTCAAGCGCACCAGGCCGGCGCGACGTCGGGCAGCGGCTCCACGGCGCCACCGTTCTCCCCGCCCGCCGGCCGCGTTTCATCCATCCGGACGGAGGTGCTGTTCAACCCCGACCTGCGCACCGCCGTCATCATGATTCCGGGCCTGTGTGGCATCATCCTCGTGTTCGTGGGCACGGTCGCTACCGCCCTGGGCGTGGTGCGGGAGCGCCAGGCCGGCACCATGGAACAGCTCGCGGTGATGCCGTTCCGCCCACGCGACGTGTTCGTCGGCAAGATCGCCCCCTACCTGGTCATCGCGGCGCTGGACATGGTCATCGTGGTCGGCGCCGGGATGCTGCTCTTCCACGTGCCGTTCCGCGGCTCGGTGCTGGTCTTCGCCCTCGGCGCCGCCCTCTTTCTCTTCACCACGCTGGGGATCGGCGTGCTCATCTCCACGGTGTCCCAGACCCAGGGGCAGGCCATCCAGCTGGCGATGATGACCCTGCTGCCGCAGTTCCTGCTCAGCGGCCTCTTCTTCCCGCTCTACTCGATGGCCTGGGGGGTGCGCTGGATCGGCTACCTGCTGCCCCTGACCTACTTCATCAAGGTGTCGCGCGGCGTCATGGTGCGCGGCGCTCCCATCGGCGCGCTGTGGGTGCCGCTCGTCGTGCTCGCCGTCATGGCGGCCCTCGTGTTCACGGCCTCGACCCTGCGCTTCCGCCGCGATCTGGCGCCGGCCGGGCGAGGGGACGACGACGCGACACAGACGCCGGACGCCGCGCCCGTGGCGGCGGCGTCCGCGGAGACCGGCGCGTGAGTGGCTGGGGCGTGGGCGGCCTCACGGTGCGCTACGGCCGGCGCATCGCCCTGGACGACGTGACCCTGGACGTGCCGGCCGGAGCGGTCACCGCCGTGATCGGCGGCGACGGCGCCGGCAAGACGACGCTGCTCCGTGCCCTGGCCGGAGTCGTCCGGCCCACGGCGGGGACGGTGCACGGCCCGGCGCGTCGCCGGATCGGCTACGTCGCCGGCGCCTCGGGTCTCTACGACGACCTCACAGTCGCCGAGAACGTCGCCTTCGTCGCCGAGGCCTACGGCGTGCGCGGCGCCGAGCTTGAGGCGCGCCTCGAAGAGCTCCTCGAGCGCACCGGGCTCGACGGCATCGGCGACCGCCTCGCCGGCCGCCTCTCCGGCGGCATGCGCCAGAAGCTGGCCTTCGCCCTCGCGATGCTGCACCGACCGGAGTTGCTGATCCTCGACGAACCCACGACCGGTGTGGACCCGGTGAGCCGGGTGGAGCTGTGGCGCCTGATCGCCCGCGCCGCCGCCGGCGGCGCGGGGGTGGTCGTCTCGACCACCTACCTGGACGAGGCCGAACGTGCCGCTTCGGTGCTGCTGCTGGACGCCGGCCGGGTGATCGCCGCCGGACCGCCGGAGGTGGTCGCCGCGGCGCTGCCTCCGGCCGCGCCGTACCAGCGTGAAACCGGCGCGGACTCGCGCGCCCCGGCGGATGGTGCCTCCCCTCTCCCCCAGGCCTCAGCCCACGACGTCGTGCGCCGCTTCGGCCGGCTCACGGCCGTCGCCGACGTCGATCTCGAGGTGCGCGCCGGCGAGGTCGTCGGCCTGCTCGGTGCCAACGGCGCCGGCAAGACGACCCTCATCCGGCTGCTTCTCGGCCTGCTGCACCCCACGTCGGGCGCGGTGCGGCTCTTCGGCCACGCGCCCTCGCGCACCGGCCGCCGGCGCCTCGGCTACGTGCCTCAGGGCCTCGGCCTCTGGGAGGACCTCAGCGTGGAGGAGAACCTAGCCTTCTCGGCACGGGCCTTCGGCAGCGCCGTGCCCGCTCTGGACCCGGACCTCGAGGCGCTGCGCGACACGCTGGTGCGAGATCTGCCGCACGGACTGCGTCGCCGGCTCGCGTTTGCGACTGCCCTCGCGCACGCGCCCGAGCTGCTCGTCCTCGATGAGCCTACCTCGGGCGTCGACCCTGCCGCCGGAGCGCGGCTCTGGGAGTCGGTCCACGGCGCGGCCCGGGCCGGCGCCGGCGTGCTCGTCACGACGCATCGTCTCGACGAGGCTGGCTTCTGCGACCGCCTTGTCGTGATGGCCGACGGTCGCGTCGTGGCGCAGGGCACCCTGGCAGGCATCGTCGGCGAGCGCCAGGCCGTGGCCGTCGAGGCCCCGCGCTGGGAGGCTGCCTTTTCGGCACTCGACAGAGCCGGCCTGCCCGCGGCCCTTGTCGGCCGCACGCTGCGCGTGCCGGGCGGCGACGCCGCCCGCGTACAGGCTGCGCTCGACGCGGGCGGCGTCGCCGCCGTGCTCAGCGTCGTCCCCGCGACCTTCGAAGAGACGTTCGTGGCGCTCGCCCGCACGAGCGACCGCCAATCGGCACCCACGACACCCAACGCCGCTATCGGAAGGACCGCACAATGATCGACCCGACTCTCGATCCGACTCTCGATCAAGGCCACCCGCGCAAGTGGTGGATCCTCGCCGCCGTCTCGATCGGCATGTTCATGGGGCTGCTCGACGTGACCATCGTCAACATCGCGATGCCGGCGATCATCGCCGACCTCCACACCACGGTCACGCACGCCTCGTGGGTGCTCAACGCCTACAGCCTGGTGCTGGCCGTCTGCTTCCTCTCCATGGGGCGCATCGCCGACCGCTACGGCCAGAAGCGCGTCTTCATGTTCGGCCTCGTGACCTTCACGCTGTTCTCGATGCTCTGCGGCCTGGCCCCGAACATCGACTGGTTGATCGCTTTCCGCGCCGGCCAGGGCGTCGGCGGCGCCGCGATGCTGACCATCTCGCTGGCCATCGTGCTGGGCGCCTTCCCGCGACGCCAGCAAGGCATGGCGGTCGGCATCTGGGGGGCGCTCGGCACGGCGGCGGCGGCCGTCGGCCCGACCCTCGGCGGCCTGCTCGTGACCTACGGTCACTGGTCGTGGATCTTCTTCGTCAACATCCCGGTGGGGATCTTCGCCGTGGTGGTCTGCAGCATCGTCATCCCCGCGCACGTCAAGAGGGCGGCCTTGCAGGGCGGCCTGGACATCCCCGGCATCGCGATCTCGGGCCTCGGGCTCTTCATGCTCACCCTGGGGCTGGTGCAGGGCAACTCCTGGGGCTGGAGCTCGCCGGCGATCATCGGCCTGCTCGTGGCCGCCGTCGCCACCTTCCCGCTGTTCATGTGGTGGGAGCTGCGTACCCCGTCGCCGATGTTCCCGGTGAAGCTGCTGCGGATCCGCTCGTTCACGGCCGCCAACACCTCGATCATGTTCATCGGCATGGCGATGGGCGGCACCTTCCTCATGGTCGTCATCTTCATGGTCTCGGTGCTGGGATACTCCGAGCTGCGCGCCGCGCTGGCGTTGACAGTGATGCCCGTGATCGCCCTTGTCATCGCCCCCAACGCCGGACGCCTCAACGACCGCATCGGGCCGCGACTGCCGGCGGCGGCCGGCGCCGCGAGCTTCGCCGTCGGCCTCATCCTGCTGGCTCAGCTCGGCGGCAGTGCCACGCTGTGGGACGTCATGTGGCGGGTCGCCTTCATGGGCGTCGGCATGGGCCTCGCGATGCCGACCTTGTCGGCGGCCTCGATGGCTTCGCTGCCGCCCCAGGTCCGCGGCGTCGGTTCGGGCTCGCTCAACACAATGCGCCAGGTGGGCTTCACGATCGGCGTCGCCTTGCTGGTCGCGATCTTCACGCACACGGTGGCCCAGAACGCCCAACAGGCCACCAGGCAAGCCCTGGGGTTCGTCGCCGCGCAGCAGCAGCTCAGCCTCGCTGAGAAGGGCATGTACTCGGCGGCGATCCTCAAGAACGCCAAAGCGGCGGCGAACGGCGGCGGCGCGAGCGTGCTCACCACCTACCCACTGAAGGGCGCCCCGCGACCTCCGGCCGGGACGCCGCAGGCGCTGACGTGGCGGAAGGTCAACGCGGGCGCCGCGGCGATCTACAAGGACGACATCGCCAAGTCGTTCACCTGGCCCTTCTACGCGGCCGCTCTGGCCGCGCTCCTGGCAGTCCCGGCGGCGCTGTTCACTGGGCGCCGCTTGGGCGCCGACGCCGGCCATCAAGAGATGACGCGCGAGGAACGCGCCGCCGACCGCACGCTCGCGGCCGAGGAAGCCTTGGCGGCCGAGGGCGCGTCGGCGACGGTGCAGTGATGGACTCTGCCGGTCGCGGCGAGACTCAGCCGCGCGAGGCGGCCGGCCGGGGCGGCGGCCGTCCCGGCCGCCGCCCCGGCGACGCCTGCACGCGCGACGACATCCTCGCCGCCGCCCGCGACGAGTTCGCCGAGCGCGGCTTCGACCGCGCCACCATCCGCGGGATCGCTGCGACCGCCGGCGTCGACCCTGCCTTGGTCCTCCACTACTTCGGCTCCAAGGAGCAGCTGTTCGGCGACGCACTACAGATACCCGTCGAGCCCGGTCAGGTGTTGCGCCGGGTCATGGACCAGCGCGTCGACGACATGGGGTCGGCGATCGTGCGCACGTTTCTCGAGGCGTGGGAGCCCGAGGAGAGCCGCAGCCCGCTGGTCGCCATGGTGCGCTCCGCGATGACCAACGAGACGGCCATGGCGCTGGTACGCGAGTATCTTGGGCGCAGAGTGTTCGGGCCGATCACCCAGACGCTCGGGGCGCCCGACGCGGAGCTGCGCGCCACGCTGATGGGCTCCCAGTTCATCGGCTTGGCCATGATGAGGTACATCGCCCGCATCGAGCCGCTCGCCTCGGCGAGCGTCGAGCAGCTCGTCGCCGCCATCGGGCCGACTATGCAGCGGTATCTCACGGGCGACCTCGGCCCCGGGCCTTCCGTCGACGGCTGAGCGCCTCAGGCCGGGCGGCCCGCCCTAAATGAACCGTGCCCGCAGCGCCGTGGCCGCCTGGAGCAGCTCGTCGGCGGTCGGCTGGCCGTACCCGCCGAACTGCTGCTCCAACGTCGCCCGGCGCGGCGCGTCGAGCCTGTCGCCGAGAGTCCGGTAGATTCCGAGGCGCGCGCCGACGGCGTACCGCGCCTGCTCGTCGCGCGAGAGCGCGAGGAACTCGTCGAGCATGCCGGCGAGCCGCCCGCGGTCGGCCGGCAGCGAGCCCTCGAGGCCCGGCAGCAGGTTGAGCGCGTGGTCGGAGCGCAGCTCGAGGCGGGCGTCGCCGAGCTGGCCGAGAAGGTCGCGCAGCTCCTGCGCGACCTCCACGTCGTCGGGCAGCACGAACTCGCCCGCCGCCTCGCGCTCCGCCAGCGGCGTGCCGGGCACCACCGCCGCCGTGCGCAGGCGCACCACGAGCGGGCGCTCGGCGGGCGCGGCCGCGGCCACCGCGCGGAGCACGCGGGCGGAGCCCGCGACGTGCGCGGCGGCGGCCGCGCGGCCGCCCAGCCCCGGCATCAGGTAGAAGCACAGCTCCAGGCCGGCGCGCGCGACGTTCTCGCCGGCGGCGATCAGGTCGCCGCTGGTGCAACCCTTGTCAATCGCCATGAGGACCTCGTCGGCACCCGACTCGAGGCCCAGATGTACCCTGGTGAGGCCCGCGTCGACGAGCAGCGCAAGCTGCTGCGCCGTGCGCCGCGCCAGCGTTGCCGCCCGCCCGTAGGTGGTCACCCGGTCGACTCCCGGGAACCGCCCGCGCACGCGGCGGATCACGGCCGCCAGCTTCTCGGGCTTCACGGCGCAGGGGTCGGCGTCCTGCAGGAACACAGAGCGGCCACCATCACGCAGGAACAGCGCGACCTGGTAGGCCTCCCGTGGCACCAGGCCGCCGTGGATGGCCCCGACCCCCCGCTCCTCCAGCACCTCGGCGGCCGCGGCCATCGCATCGACGTCCGCGAGCACGTCCTCCAGAGCTCGCAGCGACGACGCGCTGCCCTTGTACACCGGGCAGAAGGTGCAACGGTTCCAGGTGCAGTTGCGGATCACGCGCACCAACAGGCTATCGGCCTCACTCGGCGGGCGGATGGGGCCCTGCTCGAACGATGGGGTCGACGCACTCACTGAACGTCCTCCCCCGCCGTCCTCCTGCTCCTACGGCCGCGGCGCGCGCCGCGAGAGCGCGCCGCCGATGATGATGATGCCGATGACGATCAGCAAGAGCGGCCAGCCCAGCGCGCCCAAGGAATCCCACCTCGAGGCGTTCTGCAGCAACCCTGCGATCACCAGCACGGCCCCGGGCACCAGCGGCCACCAACTGGAGGCGCGTCGCCGCCGCAGCGCGTCGAGCGCATAGATGGCGAGGAACCCGACGCCCAGGCCGAGAGCCACGGGGTTCCCGTAGAACGCGGCGCGATCGAGCATCAGCCCCACGCCCAGGCCGCTGAGCACGCCGGCGGGCACCAGCAGGCCGTAGTTGCCGCTGAACGCCCACCAGGTGAGGAAGCCGAGGCCGATCCATAGGGCGGGGCCGCCCGCGGCGACCACGTCGTTGAAGCGCGCGCCGAGCAGCACGGCGCCGACCACGACGAGCACGGCGCCGAACGTCACCGCGGCGTTGTCGCGGTGCTGCCTGACGGCCGCCGTGTCGACCGGCACCGTGAAGGTGACGCCGGCGGGGCGGGGCCGTCCGCCGCTTGCGGCGTCTCCCCCGGCGGCCTGCTCTCCGCCCTCTTCCACGATCTCGCCCTCCAGGGTCTCGTCGACGCCGTGGGCGCTGTCGCTCTCGGGCATACGTTTCTCCGTCGCTCGGGAGAGGGCGGCGCGGCGCCCTCCCCATGTCGGTCACTCGTAGTGTATCGCCTCGAGGATGTCGATCCGCGCCGCCCGCCGCGCCGGCAGGATCGCCGCGATCACGCCCACGATCACCCCGACGATCAGGAAGGCGAGAAGCTGACCGGCGGGGATGGAGAAGGTGATGCCCTGGCCGGCGAACTTGGTCGTCACCACCCACGCGAACACGACACCCACGACGATGCCCATGATCGCGCCGATGATCGAGGTGATCACGCTCTCAAAGCGCACCGTAGCCCGTACCTGGCGGCGCGACATGCCGATGGCGCGCGTCAGCCCGATCTCACGAGTGCGCTCGAACACCGCCAGCACGAGCGTGTTCACGATGCCGAAGAGCGAGATGATCACGCTCATTGCCAGGAGGCCGTAGAGCAGGTTGAGGAGCTGGTTCACCTGCTTGACGATGCCGTCCTTGTACTGCTGCGCGGTCTGCACGTCCGCGGTCGGCACCGAGGCCAGCGCGGACTTGAGAGCTGCCTCGTTCTGAGCCACGCTGGTACCCGGACCGCCTTTGGCGAACACCATGAAGAGCTGCGGCTTGCCGAACAGAGACGTGTAACCGGCGTCGCTCACGATGACGCCGTTCAGCAGGATCGGGTCGCGGTACAGCCCGATCACCTTCAGCTTCGCCCGCTTGCCGTCCACGGTCACCACGTCGACGGTCTTGCCGACGCCGCTGCGGAGGCTGGAGGCGGTCTGCTCCTCCATGATGGCGTTGCCCGTGCCGAGCTGGCCGACCAGGGCATCGCTGCCTCCCTTCACCCAGTCGAACTTCCAGATGCGCCGGAAGGAGGACGGGTCCACCCCATAGACCGCCGTGGTCTTCTTGGCGATCTGCGCTTGCTGCGCCTCGACGCCGGCGGCGGTCTGTACCCCCGCGACACCCTGGACGAGGGTCGCCGTATCGCTGGGCAGCGGAAGGAAGTTCTTGCCCTGCACGATGAAGTCGGCGCGCACGACCCTGTCGAAGCTGTCGATGAACGAGCTCTTGAGTCCCTGCGCGAAGACCGCCACGAAGACCACGACGCCGAGGCCGATCATGAGCGCAGACGCCGTGGCGGCCGTGCGCGCGGGGTTTCTGACGGTGTTGTCGCGGGCCAGACGACCACTCACCGGCGCCACCTTCTGCAGCGGCCAGCCGAGGAGGCCGGCCAGCGGCCTGATGATGTACCTGCTCACCATGGCGACGGCGACAAACACGAGCACGGCGCCAAAGGCGATGGCACCGAGCCGAGAGGTGGTGTTGCCGGGGCCGTACATGCCGGCCACGATGCCGAGAGCGCCGAGCACCGCCACGACGCCGGCAAAGTACGGGGTGAACCGGGCGAACCGTGAAGGCGGCAGCACGGCGCCCTCCTGCAGCGCGGCCATCGGCGGCACACGCGTGGCGCGCGTTGCCGGGATCACGGCCGAGAGCAGCGTGACGATGATGCCCACGGCAAGCGCGACGACGACCGTTCGCGGCGCCAGGACTATTCCGCCGTGCGGGATGTCTATCTTCGCCACGGCAAAAAGCCGCAGGATGCCGGCGGCGATCCCCAGTCCCGCGAGGATGCCGAGCACTGAGGCGAGGACGCCCATCGCGAGAGCCTCCCCGGTGATCGTCACCAGCACCTGGCGGCGCGAGGCGCCAAGCGCCCGCAGCATCGCGAACTCGCGGCGGCGCTGGGCGACCGTCATCGAGAACGCGTTGAAGATGATGAACGCGCCGACCAGCACGGCGATGCCGCCGAACGAAAGCAGCACGGGACGCAAGAAGCCGCCGATGGCATCGCTGATCTGCTTGGTCTGGTCGGTGGCCGCTTGCGTGCCGGTCTTGACCTCAGCGTAGGCGGGCAGCGCCGCCCTCACCCGTTGCGCCAGCGTGTCGGACGACACCCCGGCCACCGCCTTGGCGTCGATCTCCGAGACGCTCCCCGGCATATTGAACCAGCGCTGCGCGTCGGCCAGCGTCGTGTCGACGATCAGCGAACCGCCGAGGGACGACTCGGCGCCAAAGGTGAACACGCCGACGACGCGGGCCTTGTCGCTGCCGCCCGGCGCGATCACGTCGATGACCGAGCCCAGGTGCAGCTTCTGGTCCGTGGCGAGCTTCTGGATGATGGAGACCTCGCCGGTCGCCGTGGGCGGTCCGCCCTGAACGTAAGTGGTGTTGCTGATGTCGCTCGGGGCGTACGAGAAGAAGAGCGTGGGAGAGCCGCCGGTCGACACGACCTTCCCGTTCACGGCCACCGCACCCGTGCCGGTGACGAAGCCGTACGCCCCGGCCACACCGCTCACGCCTTTGACCTGGGCGATCATCGATTCCGGAAGTCCGGCGGTGGCGCCCGTCATCTGACCGCTGAACTTGGCTTTGCGTGCGACGGCGACGTCGATGCCCTTGTAAGCGTCGGTGAAGATGTTCTTGAAACCGCGGTCGATCTGATCGCTGAGCACATAGGTGCCGCAGATCATGGCGACGCCGAGGAGGATGGCCAGGGTCGTGAGGATCGTCCGCAGCTTGTGCGCCGTCAGGCTGCGCCAGGCGATGCGGATCATCCCACGTCCTCCAACGACTTGATGACGTCGTAGATCTCGTCGCGACCCAGACGCCCGCAGTCGTGGGCGATGACGCCGTCCTTGAGGAAGACGATGCGGTCCGCGTAAGTGGCGGCGTGGGCGTCGTGGGTGACCATGACGACGGTCTGGCCGAGCTTCTCGGAGGACTGGCGCAGGAGCTGAAGCACCTCCTCACCGGTGCGTGAGTCGAGGTTGCCGGTAGGCTCGTCGGCGAAGAGCACCGCGGGCCGCGAGGCGAGCGCGCGGGCCACGGCGACGCGCTGCTGCTGCCCTCCGGAGAGCTCGGCCGGCTTGTGCTTGAGCCGGTCGCCGAGGCCGACCGTGGCGACGAGCTCGTCGACCCAGGCTCCTTCGCCTTTGCGCCCGGCGATGGTGAGCGGCAGGACGATGTTCTCGGCGGCGGTCAGCGTCGGCAGCAGGTTGAAGGTCTGGAAGATGAAGCCGATCTTGTCGCGCCGCAGCTGCGTGAGAGCGCGCTCCTTGAGCCCGGTGACCTCGACACCGTCGACCCACACGTTGCCCGCACTCGGCCGGTCGAGTCCGGCCAGGATGTGCATGAGGGTCGACTTGCCCGAGCCTGACGGACCCATGATAGCCGTGTAGGCGCCGCGCTGCAGGTCGATGTCTACTCCGGCCAGGGCGTGGACGCAGGCATCACCCTGGCCGTAGAGCTTGGTGACGCCGCGAGCCTGGACGACGGTATCGTCCAGACCGATGGTGGTGCCGTCTTCGCAGGTCGTCGGCGCCGCGGCGGAGCCGGTCTGCGGTATGGTCTCGGTCCTGTCGCTCACGCTTCCCCCTTGAAGTCGGCCGCCTTCAAGGGGGAAGCGTGAGCG
>Ga0209048_10001121_pt1 | contig 27982 bp, 24 predicted proteins | sample FrelakmetCRP12CR_FD_187146 | JGI IMG/M metagenome (GOLD analysis project Ga0209048, IMG submission 187146) | Freshwater lake sediment microbial communities from the University of Notre Dame, USA, for methane emissions studies - CRP12 CR (SPAdes)... | ecosystem: Environmental > Aquatic >... | reverse complement strand
CGGTCACGAACGCAATCGTAAAGAACTCGCGTCATTAGTACAAGTACGAAATATTGGATCGGTCGTACGAATCGTTGGAACCTGACAAGGTAGTGCTAAGCACCGGCAGGTTCAGGTCGAGGACGATCAGCGCCGGCACCTCGGCGGCTACCCGCTCGAGCGCCTCGGCTCCGCTTGTCGCGAGCTCGACAGACAGGTCGCCATTCAGCTCGAGCGTGAGCTTGACCAGGCGGGCGATGTCCGGCTCGTCTTCCACGACCAGGATGCGGGTGGCCATGCTGCTTCCAGCCTCCGAAGGTACCACCGGCGGGTTGCGCCTGGTTCACGCAGCCGTTAATTGTGGGTTACGGAATTGCGGAGAAGAGAGTCAGAAGCGCCCGTCGCGAGAAGGGGGGGAAAGCCCGCGCCGATCTGCGTGCCGCGGGCTCCCGGATCAGAGGAGGTTGGCCGCCAGGGCCGCCAGGCGCGACCGCACGGTCGTCGTCATCGTCACGTGGCCGAATTCTTCCTGGCCCTTGAAGCGTTCCACGAGATGGATGAGTCCGTTCGTGATCGAGCTCGAGTCGGGCAGGTCCACCTGGTCGGGATCGCCGGTGAAGACGATCTTCGTGCCCTGACCCGAGCGGGTCAGCAGCGTCTTCACCTCGTGGTGGTTCATGTTCTGCGCTTCGTCCGCGATGATGAACGCGTCGTGGATGCTGCGACCGCGGAGGTGCGAGATGGGCGCAATCTGCACGACCTCCCGGGCGAGCAGGTCCTGGATGTCCGTATGGTGGCGCGCCGCTTCTTCCTTCTTGGCCTCGCGGTTGCCGCCCTTCGTCCGCTCCTCGAACCCCGCCGCCATCCCGGTGCGTGACTGGCCGCGGAGCACCAGCTCGAGGTTGTCGAACACGGGCCGGGTCCAGGGGGCGAATTTCTCCTCGAGCGATCCCGGCAGGTAGCCGAGCGACTGGCCGATCTCGATGTTCGGCCGGTAGATCATCAGGCGCCCGTAGCCTTCCCGCAGCTGCAGGTACCCGGCGAGGAGCGCCATCAGCGTCTTCCCGGAGCCAGCCTTGCCGACCAGCGTCACCAGCGGGATGTCCGGGTCGGACAGCAGCGCAAGCGCAAACTGCTGCTCGACATTCATCGGGACGATCCCGCGGTCGCTTTCGGGTTTCCTGACGAGCCGGAAGTACGCCGGCGCACCCGCCTTGTAGATCGTGTGCGCCAGCTTGCCGCTCGATTCGGTCGCGATCGTGCAGCACTGGTTGGCGAGCAGAGGGGTGCTGGCGGACAGGTCGAGGACGCGAGCCGCCTCGAGCCGGGCCTCCCGGTGGAGGTCGGTCAGCAGGCTATGGTAGTCGTCGGGAATCGTGATCGTCGCGGTGCCCGGGTACAGCTCGTCCACCGACGAGATCTTCTTGTCGTCGCGGTAATCTTCGGCGTACACGCCGAGGGGGCGCGCCTTGACCCGCATCGCGACATCGCGTGTGACCAGGCTGACGCGCGCCTCCGGCCTCTGGCGCGTCCACTTCCGGGCGATGCAGATGATCCGATCGTCGTTGTTGCGGGGGTCGAAGCCGTCCCACGCATCCTGGGCCGGCACCAGGTTGTCGTCGAACACGAGGCGCCCGCCGTCGGGCATCACGATGCCGTGCGCCAGCAGCGACGAAGTCTTCCCTTCCTGGAAACTGTCGAGCAGCCGGGCGACCCGGCGCGCGGCCATGCCGACGCCGTTCAGGCTGTCCTTCAGGTTGTCGAGCTCCCGAACGACCGGGTACGGAACGACGACCGTGTTACCGCGGGCGAGTTTTGTCAGCGAATCGGGATCGTTGATGAGTACGTTGGTGTCGGGGAGATAGACGCGGGGCCCCTCGGAGCTGCCGTTATCCATTCGGGTTCCTTCCACTGTCGCGTGATGGCGCTGTCCACACCCAGGCTACGTCCTGGCACCAGGTAGCAGTATATCGCCAACCGACCCCCGAATCGACGCGACTCCAACACGCGAACCGATCCACGAAAGACCACTACAGAGATCGCAAAGATCACAGCGAGAATCCGCGACGGGGATCTGTGTTCTCCGGGTTCTCAGTGGTTCAAGCCTGACAGAGCGTCAGCGGATCAGGCCGGCCAGCAGTTTCGGGGGAGCGAACCAGCACAGGCGGCCGGGCGCGGATGGCGGGAGCTCCTCGACGTCGATCCGACACACGCCGCCCTTCCGGAATTCGAAACTGTTCGGGCAGCCGACGAGCCGCGCCGCGATCTCGCCGATGCCGGGCTCGTGGCCGACCAGCGCAATCCCGCCCATGCGGGCGTGACGTCCCAGTTCGGCGAGCAGATCCTGATAGGCGCCGCCCGGGGCCAGCGCGGCCGTTTCGACAACCGGCGGGCGACCGCGCAGCTGCTGCGACAGGATGTCGGCCGTCTGCCGCGCGCGCACGAGCGGGCTCGAAAGCACGAGGTCGACCTCCACATCCAGTTCGGCCAGCCCTTTCGCCACCTTTCTGAAACGGGAGGTGCCGTGGGCCGTGAGCGGCCGCTTGGCGTCGTCCGGAAACTCGTCACCTCGCTCGGCGGCAATCGCGTGTCGAACGACGTACAGGCTGTGGCTATCGGCCATGAATGCTCCCCGCGGCCTGCCGTCGCGGCGGCGGGCCCTCTGCCAGTTTCCGATCGATCTTGTCGCGGCAATAAACGGTGACCGCGACGAGATCGGCAACACCCGCGAGGTAGCGGGCGTGCAATTCTCTCGTTTCACGTTCGAGCGGCCGCAGCGCCTGAGCGGTCTCGTTCGCGAATTCCCCGCTTCCCGTGCCACCCTGGCGCCTGATGTAGGCGGCGACGAATTCCAGGTCGTGCAGCCGCCCGAGCAGGTCCTGGAACCGCTTGAGCCGGTTCACCTGGCGACGGGCCGGCACCCGGCCGAACTCGTGAATCAGCTCCAGGACGTAGCGAAGCTGCTTGACGGCAATTCGAACGACGTGCAGCCGGTCGATCGCGTAGAGGGCGCCGGCCGCCTCGATGGCGGCGTCGAGACGGTCGACCCGGCGGCCCAGGCGTCGTCGCAGCAGGGCGGCACGTGATGCCGCAAGACCATCGCCGACACGTTCCTTGAGCGACGACAACTGCGCCACGAGCGTCGTCGCCTGGACGTCGTCAAGAGCCCTGAGCATCTGCTCGTGGCGCGACCGGCGGTCCTCCTCCACGCGGGCCCTTGCCGCCCCCAGCACGTCCGTCACCTCCGGATTGTCACGCAGGAGGTCGTCGAGGATCCCCAGCGCGACATCCATCTCCCTCACTCTGCCCAGGGCTCGGGTGACGCCTCGCACGCGGCTCTTGACCTTCCCGGCGACAGGATCCCCGGCCGGTGCAAACTCGAGGCCGAGCACCGGCAGGATCTCGCGCAGGCGGCGGGAGGCGACCCGGGAGTGGTGCAGCGCGGCGACGTCGTTTTCGAGGGCCGCGGACAGATCTCGCTCGAGGGCGCGGACGCGGCGCGCGAACGCACGCTGGACGGCCAGGAAGCGCATGGTGTTTCGTGGAGCCTCCGGCGCATCGGGCGGCGAGGCCAGCTCGCATTTACGGTAACATAGCAGGGTTAACAGCGTCACGTGGGGCCGGAGGCCTTCGCCTTTCATGCGCCTTGCAGCGATCGACATCGGCACCAACTCGGTCCACATGATCGTGGTCGAGGTGAAGGCGGACCTCTCGTTCGAGATCGTGGACCGGGAAAAGGAGATGGTCAGGCTCGGCGCCGGCGGCCTCGGAGGTCGGGCCCTGGCGCCGGCGACCGTGACGGCCGCCCTCGAGACGCTGGCCCGGTTCAAGCAGCTCGCGGACTCTCGGCAGGTGGACGAAATCCTGGCTGCGGCCACCAGCGCCGTTCGCGAGGCCAGAAACGGCGGAGAGTTCCTGGCGGCCCTGGCCGAGCGCACGGGGATCCGGCCGCAGGTGATCTCCGGGCCCGAAGAGGCCCGCCTCATTCACAAGGCGGCCGTCTACGGGGTGGACGCGAGCAGCGGCACCACGGTCGTCGTGGACATCGGCGGCGGCTCGATGGAGGTGACGCTTGGCACCGCGACCGAGGTACACCTCGCCCGCAGCTTCGCGCTCGGCTCCATCCGGCTGACCGACAAGTTCGTCGCGAGCGATCCCCTCTCGCGGGGCGACGAACGCCGCCTCGTCAAGCACATCCGGTCGCAGTTCGGGGAGTTCGCGCAACAGCTCACCGCCGCCGGGTTCAGCCGCGTGATCGCCACGTCCGGCACCAGTCTCAGCCTTGGCGAGGTCGCGATGGCGGGCAGCCGCCTCTTCGACGGCGGCCGGATCCACCACACCCGCATCCCCGCCAAGGCGCTTCACCGGGCGCGCAAGCAGGTGGTCGCCCTCGACATGCAACGCAGGCTCCGTCTGCCTGGTCTCGACTCGCGCCGTGCGGACGTGGCGGTGGCCGGCGCCGTCCTGCTCGACACCGTGGTGAAGCTGCTCGGAGCGAAGGAGATCACGCTTTCCGATCTCGCGCTGCGAGAGGGGCTGATCCTGGACTACATCGACCGCAACCGGAAGCGAATCGCCAGCATCGAGCGATATCCCGACATCAGGCGGCGGAGCGTCGTGGAGCTCGGTGAGCGATGCCGCTGGTACCCCGAGCACTCCGAGCACGTCGCGCGCATGGCGCTCTCACTGTTCGACCAGACCCGGGGCGTCCATCAGCTGGGCGACCGTGCGCGCGAGTGGCTGGAATACGCGGCGCTGCTGCACGACATCGGCGGACACATCTCGTACCTGAACCATCACAAGCACTCGTACTACCTGATCCACCACGGCGGGCTCCGCGGCTTCGAGCCGGAAGAAGTGGAAGCCATCGCGCTCATGGCTCGATACCATCGGCGCGGGCGTCCGAGAAAGTCGAACCGCTCGCTGGCGTCGCTGCCCCCCGCGGCGCGGCGCGTGGTCCGCGTCGGTTCCGCGCTGCTGCGCATGGCGGAGAGCCTCGACCGGAGCCACGGCCAGCTCATCGACCAAGTGGAGCTGCAGCCCGCGGGCGACCGCTGCCGTCTCGTGCTCCGGGCGCACGGACCGGTCGAACTCGAACGGTGGGCTTCCGCGCGGCAGGCGGCTCCGCTGGAGAAGGTCCTCGGCAAGACGTTGGCCATCGAGGCAATCGACCAGAATCATGTTGAACACACTGACGACCCCACATCAACTTCCCGGACGACTGATCGTCGTCGAGGGCATCGACGGTTCGGGCAAGACCACGCAGCTCGGGCTCCTCGCCAAGTGGCTCGCATCGGCCGGCCGGCCGATCGTCGTCACTGAGTGGAACTCGTCCACGCTCGTCAAGGCGGCCACCAAGGTGGGCAAGAAGAAGAACCTGCTCACGCCGACGACGTTCAGCCTCCTGCACGCGACCGACTTCGCCGACCGGCTGCTCTACAAGATCATCCCGCCGCTGAAGGCGGGGATGATCGTGCTCGCGGACCGCTACGCCTACACGGCATTCGCGCGGGACGTCGCGCGGGGTGTCGATCGGCAGTGGGTGCGCGACCTGTACGGATTCGCGGTGAAGCCCGACCTCACGCTGTACTTCAGGGTGCCGATCGAAACGTCGCTCGACCGCCTGCTCGCACGCCGCGTGAAGCTCAAGTTCTACGAGGCGGGCATGGACATGGGCTGGACCCGCGACGTGAAGGAGAGCTTCCGCCTGTTCCAGGGCAAGGTGCTTGAGGAGTACGACCGGCTCGTCGAGGAGTTCGGCCTCCAGGTGGTCGACGCCACGGGCGGCATCCCCGATCAACAGCGTCGCGTGAGAAAGCTCATGGCGCGCGAACTGGAGCGAACCGATGGTTGACCAACAGCCGACGGCCGACGCGACCGAACGCATCGTGCAGCCGGGCCAGTTCTACGGCGCGGGACTGCCCTACGTCGGGATGGAGACCTACCCCGGAAAGATCATCGCCATCGAGGGCACCGACGGCGTCGGCCGCTCCACGCAGATACGTCTGCTGCGTGAGTGGCTCGAGGTCCAGGGCTATGGCGTGATCGAAACCGGCTGGACCCGGTCGGTGCTGATGCAGCCCACGATCGACCTCGCCAAGGCCAGCAACACGCTCAACAAGCTCACGTTCGTCCTCCTCTACGCGACCGATTTCGCCGACCGCCTCGAGAAGGAGATCATCCCGGCGCTGAAGGCCGGCTTCATCGTGCTCGCCGACCGGTATATCTACACGGCGCTCGCCCGCGCCAGGGTGCGGGGCGTCGATCGGGCATACCTCCGGAGTCTCTACGGCTTCGCCATCGCGCCGCACCTCGTCTTCTACCTCAAGCTGGACGTCGATGCGCTCATCCGCCGCGTCCTCCGCTGGGGCGGGATGGACTACTGGGAAAGCGGGATGGACATGAAGCTCGCGGACGACATCTACGAGAGCTTCCGCACCTACCAGGGAAAGCTGCTGCGGGAGTACAGCGCCCTCGGCGAGGAATTCGGCTTCCGGACTCTCGACGCCCGACAGGGCATCGACCGCATTCAGGAGGAACTGCGCAGCCAGATCGGCGCGTTCCTCGGCGCCAGCGAAACGCCCGCGGTCCGTTGAGTCGGGCGACCCTACCAGAGCAGGCCCAGCGGTTCGCCGCTGCCCGGCGCGTCGTGTCGCTCGGCAGGCTGCAGCGCGCCCGCTCGCCTGAATCCCGCCTGCAGATTGCGCCGGATCTCCTCGGACAGGCGGTTCAGCTTGACGTCGCAGCGGAAACCCACGGCCTGCGCCGCGCCGATTACAACGCCGTAAGCGACTTTGTTCGGAAGCCCGAGCTGGTGCGCCACGTCCAGGATGACCGCGCTTTCCGCGTCCATCAACGCGCCGTCCGCCAGGGCGATGTCCGTCAGGCGCGACAGAATGAACCCCTTGGCGACCGCGTCACCCTCGGCGTTGATCACGGCGATCGCCTCAGGCAGGCGCGCGGCGGCGGCGACGGGATCGGTGACGATCTCCGCCTCCGGTTCGTCGGTGAAATATCGGTGGAGGATCTGGATCAGGATCTTCACCTCGTCGTCGTTGATCTCCCCGTCCACGCCGAGCAGCAGCGCGCCGCCGAGCGCAACGACCTGCATCATCGCCCGCTCGACCGCGCGGTACGGGTACCGCCGGGTGAGGCGGACGAGTTCGTCGACCGCGTCCTCGAGCGCCGGATCGGAGAGAGGGGTGCCCGCCACCTCCAGCCCGTTGCGGCGCGCCTTGTCCGAGCGTGAGAAGAGTTCGAGCGCCTTGAGACGAATCGGGAGCAGTGGGTGCGAGGCGAAGGCCTCGGCCATGAGTTCGGGATGGCCCTTGATCTCGTCCACCTGGCTGACCAGGGCCTCGACGTCGAGGTTCAGGTTCTTCTCGCTCAGCCCGAATGTCGCCTTGAGGAGTGCGGTCGCCGACGTGCGGAAATCACCGCCGCCCAGGAGCCCTGCGCGATCGGAGCTGATCTCGGCCTTCTTGCGCCAGCGCAGGAACAGGCTCTCGCCAAGCGCGGGGAGGACAGTGATGTCCGGGTTGTCCTGATTGGTGGAGAGCAGTCCGTCGAGGCGGTTGTTGCCGAAGAGAATGTGCCCCAGTTCGTGGCCGAGGATGAATCGGAGTTCCCCGTCCTCCAGGCGCTCGAGGGCGCTCGACGTGACGCCGATCAGCGAGTAGGTGCGCGACTCGCGGATGTCGATGGTGGCGAAGGCGTTGACCTCGGCCGCGGGGAGGCAGTAGACCTCCGCCTTGGCCTCGACGCCGAACCGCGCGCAGATTTCGGCGAACAAGCGGTAGATGCGGGGCGAGATGCGCTCGCTCAGGCGGATACCGTGCTTGATCAGCCGCTCGCGGATCCCGCGATCCATCTGCCGCCGGTTCTCCTCGACGGTGTCGAGGTAGTCGGCCACCCGGTAGGTGCGGGTCAGTTCCTCGACGTCCTGCGCGTCGCCGCGGTACCGGACTTCCTCCCAGTTGACAGCCACGCGTTGCCTCCAGTCTGGTGACGCTTTCCGGCCCGCCGCCCGGGGACGCCCCGCCGAGGCGGCCGTGAGCGGGATGATGGCACGCCGCGCGGCGCGAGGCAACCGCGCATGAGCTTCGCCTATCGAGGCCGTATACTACGAGGAGTGAACACCGACATTCGAGACGCCATCCGATCGCTCTCGGCGCAGCCCGGCTTCTCGCTGGTTGTCGTGCTCACGCTAGCGCTGGCGATCGGCGTCAACTCGACGATCTTCAGCCTGGTGAACGGCGTGCTGCTGCGACCGCTCGACTACGCCGCTCCGGGCCGGCTCGTCGTGCTGTGGGAGAGCAATCCGCAGGCGGGCCAGCGGCAGTCGGAGACGTCGGCCGCGACTTACGTGGATTGGCGGACGCACACGCGCGCGTTCTCGAGCATCGGCGCGTTTCGTTATCGCGGATTCACGCTGACCGGCGCCGGCGAACCCGAGCGCATTGCCAGCGTCGAGACCTCGCCGGCCCTTTTCCGCGTGCTCGGCGTGTCGCCGGTGCTCGGCCGGGCCTTTAGCGACGATGAGGAGCAGCCCGGTCACGAGAAGCTCGCGATCCTGAGCTTCGGCGCCTGGCAGCGTCGATTTGGCGGGCGGCCCGACGTGGCGGGACAGACGCTGCAGCTCGACGGCCAGACCTTCGAAGTCGTCGGCGTGATGCCGACGGCGTTTCAGTTCCCCCCGGGCGACCGGGATGTCGAAGTGTGGTCGCCGCTCACGCTCGACGCCCGGACCCTCGAGACGCGGCCGCATCGGCTGTACCGGGCCATCGGCCGCCTGGCGCCGGGTGTGACGGTGGCGCAGGCGCAGTCCGAGATGGACACGATCGCGCTGGAAGTCGCGCGCCGGCACCCGGACACGAACGCAGGCTGGGGCGTCCAGTTAGTACCGGCGCACGACCAGGTGGTCGGAGACATCGGGCGCACGCTGTGGGTGCTTCTCGGCGCGGTCGTGCTCGTGCTGCTCATCGCCTGTGCCAATATCTCGAACCTGCTGCTGGCGCGTTCCGCCCGGGCTTCCAGGGACTTCTCGATTCGCGCGGCGCTCGGCGCCGGCCGCCGCGCTCTCCTCCGCCGGTCGCTCGTCGAAACCGGCGTCCTGGCCGCCTCCGGGGCTCTTGTCGGCCTCGGCCTCGCATGGGCGGGCGTCCGCGTGCTCCGGCGCATGATTCCGATGACGGTGCCCCGCGCCGATCAGATCGGGCTTGATCTGCCGGTCCTGGCTTTCACGGCGGTCATCGCGGTCGCATCGGGCCTTCTGGCCGGCCTCGTGCCCGCGTGGCGCGCGATGCGGCCGAATCTCAGGGACGTGCTCCAGGAGACCGGCCGCGGCGCGACGACGAGTCGCCGGGCGCGGCGCCTGGCGGATGTGATGGTCGGGTCCGAGGTTGCGCTTGCGCTGATGCTGCTGGTAGGCGCCGGCTTGCTGATTCGCAGTTTCGTGAACCTCACGTCGGTCGGCCCTGGCTTCCGGACGTCGGGCGTCGTGTCGATGGAGATCGTGCTTCCGGAAACGAGGTACGGCAGCAGCGCGTCGAAGCGGCAGTTCTACTCGGACCTCGTCGAACGCGTCCGCGCTCAGCCCGGCATGTCGCACGCGGGTGCCGTGTCCGCGCTGCCGTTGAGCCCGCTCGGCACGCAGTTCGACGTGCCGTTCACGATCGACGGCCTCGCGGAGACGTCGCCATCCGAACGCCCTCGCGCGGCGTACCGAGCGGTGCTGGCCGACTACTTCTCCACCATGGCGATTCGGCTGGTCAAGGGGCGGCTGTTCGACAGGTTCGATGGCCGCGACAACGGACCGCGCGTCGCCATCATCAACGAGACGGTCGCGAAGAGGTACTTCGCCGGCGTCGATCCCCTGAACAGGCTGGTGAAGGTCCCCATGGCCGGCGACCTGACGATCGTCGGCGTGATCGGCGATGTGAAGCACGACGGGCTGCAGCTCGCCGCCAAGCCGGAGGTCTTCGTGCCCTACTATCAGCTCGCGCTGGCCGAGATGCAGCTGGTCGTGGAATCGGGTGACGACACCGCGGCGGTGGTCTCCCGCGTGAAGCGCGTGCTCGGCGGGCTCGACCCGGCGCTGCCGATCGCCAAGGTCTCGAGGATCGAGGACCTGCTCTCGGCCTCGGTGGCGCAGCCGCGCTTCAACATGGCGCTGCTCGTCGGCCTCGCGTGCTGTGCCGCGCTGCTCGCCGCGGTCGGCGTCTACGGCGTCGTCACCTACTCGGTCACGCGCCGGACATCGGAAATAGGTTTGCGCACGGCGCTCGGCGCCGGAGGGCGGGACACGTTCCGCCTCGTGGTGATCGCCGCGCTGCGCGTCGTGCTGGCGGGCGTGTTGCTCGGGCTGGTCGGCGCCGGGCTCCTGGGCAAAGGCCTCAACAGCCTGCTGTTTGGCGTCCTCCCGCTGGATCTGATGACGTTCGCCGCGGCGAGTGTTGCCATCGTGGTCATCAGCGTGCTCTCGGCGAGCCTGCCGGCCGCGCGCGCGGCGCGCATCGATCCCGTGTCGGCGCTCCGCCAGGAGTAGCGGGCCGGCTGCCCCCCCGGCCCCGCTGGAATCCCCGCAAGTTATTGACACCACTGGATCGCCACGAATCCCAGCCGGCATCCTACAATTAACCGCGACGTAACTTGGCCGACAACTGCCCGATACAGCCGGCCTCTATCCTCAGGATGAGTTGATGGCACGCTACGACTTCTCACCAAAGGAGCCTCAGTTGCAGACCGCATACGTCACAGGCAATCGTTCGATGAGGGCCTGGTTTCTCAGCCTCGCCGCGGCGGGCTTCGTGCTGGGCGCCGGCCAGACGGCCCGCGCCCAGGTGACATCAGCCGCCGGCTACACGCCGCCCGATGACACGCCCTCGATCAAGATCGGCGCGATCATCTTCGCGGACTACACCTACCAGCAGCAGCCGACCGCAACCGATGCCGCCGGCAACACGATCAACCCGAGTTCGTTCAACGTCTCCCGTGCCTACATCAACGTCACGGGCAACATCTCGCACCTCGTGGCGTTCAGGGTCACGCCCGACGTGACCCGCGTCAACCAGCCCGGCACCTCTCTCGACGGCAGCATCACCTACCGCCTCAAGTACGCATACATGCAGATCAACCTCGACGACTGGCTGCCGAAAGGCAGCTGGGTGAAGATCGGCATGCAGCAGACGCCGCTTGTCGACGCCCTCGAAAGTGTCTACCGGTATCGCTTTCAGGGCACGATCTTCACGGAGCGCGAAGGCTACATGTCGTCGTCCGACATCGGCGTGACGTTCCGCACGACCTTCCCGAACAACTATGGGGACGTCCACCTCGGCTTCTACAACGGCGAGGGTTACGCCAAGCCCGAGGTGAACAACAAGAAGGCATTCGAGGCGAGGGTCGGATTCAAGCCGCTTCCACGCCATACGATTATGAAGGGCTGGACCCTGAGGGCGTTCTACACGAACGACAATTACATGGAGAACGCCCCGCGGAACCGCACGGTGCTCGACACGACGTTCGAGCACGCTTATCTCAACGTGGGCTTCGACTACCTCATTGCGACGGACAAGACCTCGTCCGTCCTGACCAACGGAGTGGACCTCTACCCGACCCTCGATGGCAAGGGATGGACGTTCTGGGCCACACCGAAGAAGGTGTTCCCCAACGGATCGTCGATCGAAGCCCTTCTCCGGTACGACCACTTGAAGCCGGGCGGAACCGCCAGCGCGACCGCCATCACGTCGCCCGATGGCCTCAACGAGCGCTTCATCGGCGGCTTGGCGTACTGGTTTCCGAAGCAGGGCAACGTCTCGGCGGCCCTCCTGCTGGACGTCGAGAGCGTCACGTTCTCGAATTGGACCCCGGCAAAACCGACGCAGCAGAAGATCTTCCTGCACACCCTGATCAGCTTCTAGACGCGAGAGTTCACCCGGCGCGGCCGTGTCGGCCGCGCCGAGAAGGAGAGTTCTATGAAGTCGGTGCTCACCAAGTTCCGCCGCTTCCGCGCCGCGACCGCGCTGGCGGCCCTCCTGACCGTCGGCGTGTTCGGCGCGGTGGTCACGGGCCAGGCGCAGCAGATCAGCGGCGCGGGCGCGACCTTCCCCTTCCCGATCTACTCGAAGTGGTTCAGCGAGTACAACAAGCTGCACTCGAACATCCAGATCAACTACCAGTCGATCGGCTCGGGCGGGGGCATCCGCCAGCTGACCGCCCAGACCGTGTCGTTCGGCGCCACCGATGGCCCGATGACCAAGGACCAGATGCTCGCGGCGCCGGGCGCCATCCTCCATCTCCCGACCGTCCTCGGCGCGGTCGTGCCGGTCTACAACATCGAGGGCATGAGCGCCGAGTTGAAGTTCACGGGCGCCGTTCTCGCGGACATCTTCCTCGGGAAGATCACGAAGTGGAGCGACCCCGCCATCGCCAAACTCAACCCCGGTGTGAGCCTTCCCGGGGCTGACATCACCGTCGTGCACCGATCCGACGGCTCCGGCACGACCTACATCTTCGCCGACTACCTCGGCAAGGTGTCGCCGGAATGGAAGAAGCGGGTGGGCATCTCGACGGCGCTGAACTGGCCCGTCGGCCTTGGCGGCAAGGGCAACGAGGGCGTCGCGGGCTTGGTTAAGCAGTCGCCCGGCTCGATTGGCTACGTGGAGCTCATCTATGCCCTGCAGAACCAGATCGCTTATGGATCCGTGCAGAACCTGTCCGGGAGGTTCCTCCGCGCCTCCATCGAGGGCGTGACCGCGGCAGCGGCGGCCGCGGCCGGCGCGATGCCAGCCGACTTCCGCGTATCGATCACCAACGCGCCTGGCGACGACGCCTACCCGATCTCCTCGTTCACGTGGCTCTTGTTCTACGAGAATCCCAAGGACAAGGCCGCGGCCAGGACGATGGTGGACTTCGTGAAGTGGGCGTTGACCGACGGGCAGAAGTTCGCCAAGGACCTCGGCTACGCGCCGCTGCCCGACAGCGTGGTCAAACTCGAGATGGAGGCGCTGAAGAAGATCAGGCTCTAGCACCTCGACGGACCCTCCTCGGCAAGGCCGAGCCAAGTTGACGCGGCGGCGCGCGGGCACGGATACTGGGCGCCGCGGTCCGGCCTCGGCTGAGGAGGGGGAAACGAGGTTGTCAACTCGCGAGTCGTCTTTGCGGCGACGCTTATTGCTGGCGGCGCCGGCCATCCTGTTCTCGGTTTCGGCGGTCGTCTACACCGCCGCCCTGCAGATCGCCAGCCTTCCGCAGCCCGACGTCGAACTGGGCTTCAAGGCCGACTACCGGCCGAAGGACCGCGCGCTCGTTCTCACCGAGGTGTTCACGGACAGCCCCGCCGAGCACGCCGGAATGAAGGTCGGCGATGCGATCGTCGCCATCGACGGACGGGCTCTGGAGAACGAGCGGTCACAGCCGGACGCGTGGAGGACACATCGCGGCGGCGACCGGGTGGAGGTGACGATCCGGCGCCCCGGCGCCGCGACGCCCGTCGTGCTGACCGGCACGTTCCGATGGCGCAGCGCGTTCGGTGATGCCACGTTCATCGTCCAGCGGTTCCAGGCCTTCTACCCGGTGCCGTTCGTGGTGGTGGGCGTGGTGGTGCTCCTGCTGCGCCTCGACGATCGCAATGCCTGGCTCGTGGCGCTCCTTTTCGGCAGTTTTGCGACGATCCCCGACTTTCCAGACGGTTTCGCGACGGCTTCGCAGGTGTTGCGCCCGAGCCTCATGGCGTACCGCGCAATCTGGCTCGGCCTGCTGGGGCCTCTCTTCTACACGTTCTTTGCGGTCTTCCCGGCCTCGTCGCCAGTCGATCGGCGGGTGCCGTGGCTGAAATGGGCCGCGATATTGGGTGGACTTGCGATCGGACTGCCGGGGGTCGGCGACAGCAGCCTGCGGCTGCCGCCCCCTTTCCATCAATGGGCCGGTCAGAGCTTCTCGGTTGGGTTTCCGAAGTACTTCGTGTTCGCCTTCCTCACCCTGGGGCTCGTGTCCCTGGCGAGCAGCTATGCCGCGGCTGCGCGCAATACCGAGGCGATGCGCAAGATCCGGGTCATCTTCTGGGGGACGGTGATTGGGCTGACCCCGGCCCTGATCGCGTCCGCGGCCACGAACTTCGCGGGGATCTCGGCGGGTACCACCGTCACCACGTTTACGACCGGGGCCATGTACGTGATGCCGTTGTCGTTCGCCTACGCGGTGAGGCAGCACGTGCTCGACGTGCCGGTCCTGCTGCGCCGGAGCGCCCGCTACATGCTCGTCCAGCGAGGTTTCACATTCCTGCTCTCGCTCGTCAGTATTGCTCTGACGCTGGTGTTCGCGGGGTTGATCGCACCTCGCCTGCAGGGGGTCGTCCCGCTGACGGCCTCTTCGGGGGTCACGCTCGGGGCGGTGTTCGGGACGGCCCTTCTCTGGAGCGGCAGCCTGGTACACCGACGCGTCAGCGGGCGGATCGATCGGGCGTTCTTCCGCAGCGCCTACGACGCGCGGGTGATTCTCGAAGCGCTGGCCGAGGAGTCGGGCACGGCCACCGATCGCGAGGCGCTCGCGCGCCTGCTCGCGCACCACCTCGTCAGCGCCCTGCAGCCCGTGTCGCTGGCCGTGTACCTGGAAAGGCCCGACGGCAGCATGAACGTCGCGGCCGGGACGGCGCCGTTCCAGCCGGAATGCCTCGTGCCGATCGTCGGGCGATCCGGAAAGCGCGCGGGTCTCCTCGCGCTCGGGGCACGGCTGTCCGAGGAGCCGTACTCGGGCGAGGATCGCCGACTTCTGGCCTCGGTGGCCGGCCAGGCCGGCACGGCGCTCGAGAACATCGCCCTCGGTGAGGAGATTGCGCAGCGGATCGAATCCGAGCGGCGCGTGGCGCACGAGATGGATATCGCCCGGGAGGTACAGGCCCGGCTCCTGCCCGACAGCCCGCCGCGGCTCGAGACCCTCGACGGTGCCGCCCGCTGCGTCCAGGCCCGCGCCGTCGGCGGCGATGGCTACGACTTCCTCGACCTCGGTCCCGGCCTGGTCGGCTTCGTGCTCGCCGACGTGTCGGGGAAGGGCATTCACGCGGCGCTGCTCATGGCGAACCTGCAGGCGCACCTCCGCAGCCAGAGCGGTACCGCCCCGCTCGACCCGGTGCGCGTCCTTGAGCAGGTCAATCGGCTGCTCTTTCGATCGACGGCCACGCAGCACTACGCCACGGTGTTTTTCGGCGTCTACGACGACACCTCGCGGCGGCTCCGGTACGTGAACTGTGGTCACAATCCGCCCGTCCTGCTGCCGGCTTCAGGCGGAGAGCCGATCCGTCTGCCTCCGACCGCACCCGCCGTGGGGCTGTTCGAGGAATGGGCAGCCCGCGAGGGCGAGATGGTCATCGGCCCCGGGGACGTGCTGGCGGTGTTCAGTGACGGGGTCACCGAAGCCACGTGTGACGGCGACGTCGAGTTCGGCGAGACACGTTTGATCGAGGAACTTCGCGCGGCCCAATCGGAACGGGCCGTTGACGTCGTCGAGGCGGTGCTGGCCGCGGTGCAGCGATTCAGCGCCGGTGTCCAGTCCGATGACCTGACGCTTCTCGTCCTGCGCGGTAAGGACCGCTGAGCGACCCGGCCGCCCGCACTTGACACCGGTTCTCGCCGCCCGCTATCGTGAATCAGCCACAACTTCGGGGCGGGGTGCAAGTCCCCACCGGCGGTAGAGCCCGCGAGCCCGCAAGGGCACGATCCGGTGAGATTCCGGGGCCGACAGTGACAGTCTGGATGGGAGAAGTTGGGGGCAGCCGACGCGCGCGCCTGCCTGGCGCGAGCTTGTCGTACGCCTGCCTTCTTCCGCCGCCCCGTTCGAGGACGCGGTGGATCGCCCAGCGAGACCGGAAGACACGTCGTTCATGGCGGAGGCTCTTCGCCTCGCCGCGCGCATTCCGCGTCGGCCGTGGCCGAACCCTCCGGTCGGCGCCGTCATCGTGCGCGAAGGCACGATTGTCGGGCGCGGCGCCCATCACGGGGCTGGCACGGAACATGCGGAAGTGTCGGCCCTCCGTGAGGCGGGGACACTTGCGCGAGGCGCGACGCTCTACTGCACGCTCGAGCCCTGCAATCACCAGGGCCGCACGCCGCCGTGTGCGCCGCATGTCGCGGCCAGCGGCATTCGCAGGCTCGTCGTGGGCGTCGCCGACCCGAATCCGCGCACCTGCGGCGGGGGGCTCGGGCGCGTCCGCGCCGCGAACATCGATGTCGAGGTCGGCGTGCTGGGCAACGAGGCGCTCGAACTCATCTGGCCGTTCGTCGCGACGCAGGCCTTCGAACGGCCGTTCGTCCTGCTCAAGACAGCCACGTCGCTGGATGGATACCTCGCGCCGCCGCGACACGGCCGTCGCCCCGGAGAGCCGGTCTACCTGACGAGCCTCGAGGCCCGGCGCGATGTCCACCGGCTTCGCCGGTGGTCCGACGTCGTAGCCGTCGGCGAACAGACGATGGCGCTCGATCGCCCTCGACGGCGTCAGCCTCACTCTCGACGACGGCCCGTTCGACCGGACCTTCACGGTCACGCTCGTGCCGCACACGCTTCGCGAAACCCGTTTCAGCCGGCTGCGAGTGGACGAACACCTGAACCTCGAGGTTGACGTACTGTCGAAAGCCGCCATGCGGAGACCGGGACTCGGTGCCGCGGCAGGCCCGAGGCCCCGAGTCCCCGTCGAACTGACCCTGGACGGCATCCTCGCGCGTGGGTGGCAATCGAGGTAGTGCGGGAGCCCTGACCCGGGACGTGTGCTCATACCGACAGATCCCATCCGTCTCCAATCTGTGCCTGAGGGCCTCGCAGCCCTGCGTCGCGGCGAGGCCATCATCGTCGTGGACGATGAAGACCGCGAGAACGAGGGCGATTTCGTGATTGCCGCTGAGAAGGTGACACCCGATGCGGTCAACTTCCTGAGCAAGCACGGTCGCGGCCTCGTCTGCCTGGCCGCCACGCGCGAGCGCCTCCGGGCTCTGGAACTGCACGCCATGGTGGCCGACAACACGGCGGCGCTCGGCACGAAGTTCACGGTGTCGATTGACGCCGCGACGGGCATTTCAACGGGGATCTCGGCCCCCGACCGCGCGCACACCGTCCGGATCTTCATCGACCCGGCCACCAGGCCGCGCGAGCTGCTCGCCGGCGCGCAGGACTGCCTGCGCCGCCACGGCGTCCCCGACGCCGATGTCGATGTGGCCTGGGTGCCCGGCAGCTTCGAGATTCCGCTCGCCGCGAAGCGACTCGCGCGGACCAGCCGCTACGGCGCGGTGGTGTGCCTGGGCTGCCTGGTCCAGGGCGATACGCCGCACTTTCAGTTGGTGGCGAGCGAGGTCGCGAAGGGCATCGCGCAGGTGTCGCTCGAATCCGGCGTGCCGGTCATCTTCGGCATCGTCGCCGCGGAAACGCTCGAGCAGGCGATGGAGCGCGCGGGCACGAAGGCCGGCAACAGGGGCTTCGACGCGGCAGCGACCGCCCTCGAAATGATCGACCTCTATGCCGGGTTGGACGAGTTCGCGTAGCCGCGGCGGCAGATCTATCCAATCCCGAAGAACTTGAGGACGAGATACGTGCAAGCGCCGATGGCGCCCGCGGCCGGGATCGTCAGCAGCCACGCCCACACGATTTGACCGGCCACGCCCCATCGGACGGCGGACCACCGTCTCGTCGCGCCTACGCCGACAATCGCACCCGTGATCGCGTGAGTCGTGCTGACCGGGATTCCGAAATGTGTCGCGAGCAGGATGGCGGAGGCCGCGCCGGTCTCGGCGGCAAAGCCGTTCACCGGCTGCAGCTTCGTGATGCGGGAACCCATCGTGTGGATGATCCGCCACCCGCCGGACAGCGTCCCGAGGCCGATGGCCGCGTGTGCGAGCAGGACCACCCAGAACGGCACGTAAAACGGCCCCCGCAGATAGCCGGCGGTGAACAGCACGCCCGCGATGATCCCCATCGTCTTCTGCGCGTCGTTCGCACCGTGGTTCAGGCTGAACAGGGCCGCCGACACCAGCTGCAGGCGCCTGAACCACTTGTTCACCCGCCCAGGCGCCATGGGCGCGAAGATCCAGTAGATCGCCACCATCAGGCCGAGGCCGGCGACCAGGCCGATCATCGGGGATACGACGACGAAGATGAGCGTCTTGGTCCACCCCGCCGGAATGATGGCCGAAAACCCCGCCTTGGTGACGGCGGCGCCCGCATACCCTCCGATGAGCGCGTGTGACGAACTGGTCGGCAGACCGAGGTACCAGGTAATCAGGTCCCACACGATGGCCCCGATCAGTCCGGCGAAGATCACCGCGAACGTCACCGCGCGGAGGTCGATCATGCCCGACCCGATCGTCTTCGCTACCGCGGTGCCGAATCCGAATGCTGCGACGAAGTTGAAGAACGCGGCCCAGATCACGGCCTTTCCTGGCGAAAGGACGCGGGTGGACACGACGGTGGCAATCGAGTTCGCCGCGTCGTGAAAGCCGTTGATGTAGTCGAAGGCCAGCGCGACCGTGACGATCAGGATGACGGTGAGAAACGGGTCCATGAACTGCCTCTTGCAGCGCCGGTCGAGCACCCGATGCCGGGTTCATGGTAGAGGCTGGCGGTTACGCAGCGATTTCGGCGGCGTTAATTCCGTGTTTCGGGGAAGAGGGGGAGCAGGCGGGCGCTACCCGCGGCCGAAGAGGCGGAGGACGAGATACGTGGCGGCCCCGATCGCTGCGGCAGCCGGAATCGTGAGCACCCAGGCCCACATGATCTGACCGGCGACGCCCCACCGCACGGCCGACCAGCGCCGGGTGGCGCCCACACCCACGATCGAGCCGGTGATGGCGTGCGTCGTGCTCACCGGGATCCCGAAGTGCGTGGCCAGGCCGACGGCGATCGCCGCGCCGGTCTCGGCCGCAAAGCCGTTGACCGGCTGCAGCTTGGTGATGCGCGACCCCATCGTGTGGATGATCCGCCAGCCGCCAAACAGGGTCCCGGCTGCGATGGCCGCATATGCCGCGATCTCGACCCAGAACGGGATGTAAAACTCCTGGATGTAACCGGCGGTGAGCAGCACGCCGGCGATGATGCCCATCGTCTTCTGGGCGTCGTTGGCGCCGTGCGTGAGGCTGAAGAACCCGGCCGACACGAGCTGGAGCCGCCGGAACAACTTGTCCACGCGCCCGGGGGGCACGTGCTCCATAGCCCAATAGATGGCGACCATCAGCGTCAGGCCCGCGACCATGCCGATCATCGGGGACAAGACGATGAAGATCAGCGTCTTCGTCCACCCGCTCACCACGATCACGCCGAGGCCCGCCCGCGCGATGGCCGCGCCGGCGTAGCCGCCAATCAGGGCGTGCGACGAACTGGTCGGCAGGCCCCAATACCACGTGATCAGGTCCCACACGATCGCGCCGAAGAGGCCGGAGAAGATGACCGCGAACGTGATGACGACGACGTCGCCGCCCGGTTGGTGCAGCGTGCGGGCGACCATGCCGTTCCCGATGGTCGTGGCAACGGCGGTGCCGAAAAGAAATGCCGCGAGAAAGTTGAAGAACGCGGACCACACGACGGCCTTCCCGGGCGACAGCACCCGGGTCGAAACCACCGTGGCAATGGAATTGGCGGCGTCGTGAAAACCGTTGATGAAGTCGAAGGAGAGCGCGACGAACGTCAGCGCGATGACGACGACGAAGTCCATGCTGGTCTCACGCGTTCTTGAGCACGACGCCTTCGATCACGTCGGCCACGTCCTCGCACCGGTCGGTCGCGTCCTCGAGCCGGTCGAGGATTTCCTTCCACTTGAACACGAGGATGGCGTCCGTCTCTTCGTCGAACAGGCGACTGACGGCCTCGAGGTGCATCCGGTCGGCCTCGTTCTCGAGGCGGTTGATCTCGACCAGCGGCTCGGACACGCCTTTTCGCACCTCGAGTCCTTCCATGGCCAGCCGGATGGCGGTCGTGCTTTCCGTGATGATCCGCGCCAGTTCACGGGTGCCGTATCGAACGTGCGGCACACGATACAGGCGCACGTAGCCAGCCGTGGCATCAATCTCGTCCATCACGTCGTCGAGCGAGCGCGCCAAGGCGTGAATGTCCTCGCGGTCGAGAGGCGTGACGAACGTCCGGTGGAGCCGCTGGTAGATCTCGTGGCTCAGGAAATCGCACCGGTGCTCGACCTCCTTGATCTCCTCGGCCTTGTCGAAGGCCGGCGGGTCGGTCGCGAGCATCTCCTCGAGCAGCCGGGCACCGCGCCTCAACTCGTCTGCAATCGCCAGGAAATCCTCGTAGAACTTCTCTTCCCTCGGAATGAGCCGGAACGCCACAGAGACTCCCTTCGGGACACAAAGCCTGTGAATTGTATCAGATCCGCCTCGGCCGTGCCCGGCCCCGGCGCGGCCTCCGCGAACCAGCGGTGAATAGGGGAATCTAGGCGTGGCGGCGCGCGACGAGCAGCCAGCGGGCGCCGAGGTTGGAGGCGAGAACGAGCGCCAGCAGCACGAGGCCCGCGGCCCACGCCTGGCGGTGCCAGTCGTCGTAAGGGGAAATCGCGTAGTTGTAGATCATCACGGGCAGCGAGGCGCTCGGGTGCAGGAGGCCCTGGCTCCAGAAGGCGTTGCTCAACGACGTGAAGAGCAGCGGCGCGGTTTCGCCGGACACCCGCGCCAGGCCCAGCATGGCGGCCGTGACGATGCCCCGGGCGGCGGCGGGCACGACGACGCGGACGATGGTGACGGTGCGGGAGGCCCCCAGCGCCAGCGATGCCTCTCGTAACGACGCCGGCACGGCACGCAGGAATTCCTCGGTGCTGCGCGTCATGATCGGGATCATGATCACGCCAAGCGCCAGGCCTCCTGCGAGCGTCGAGAACTGCTTCATCGGCAGGACCACGAGCGTGTAGACGAAGATGCCGATCACGATCGACGGCATCCCGTTCAGGATGTCCGCGCCGAAGCGGACGGCCGCGGCCGTTCCGCGGCCGGCGAATTCGCTGAGATACAGGCCGGCCAGCAGGCCGACCGGCAAGCCGGTGAGCGCTGCGATCCCGAGCATCTTCGCGCTGCCGACGAGCGCGTTCGCCATCCCGCCGCCGCTCTCCCCCACCGGCCTCGGCAGCTCGGTGAAGAATGCCAGGTTGACCGAGCGTCCCCCCTTGACGACCAGGTAGGCGAGGACGAAGAAGAGAATCGAGACGCTGATCACCGTGAACACCGCCGTCAGGCCCAGCATCACGACGCTCACGATCCGGCGTCGGCGGTTGCGGGAAAGGACCATCACCGCGCGCCCCCGGTCTCCGCCGTCGCGGCGATTAGCCCTCTCGCCACGGCATTGATCACCATCGTCAACACGAAGAGGACCAATCCCACCTCGATCAGTGAATGGAGGTAGATCTCCTCGGTCGCCTCGCTGAACTCGTTTGCGATCACGGCGGCCATCGAATAGGCGGGGGCGAACAACGAGGCGGCGATCTCGGGGCGGTTCCCGATAACCATGGTGACGGCCATCGTCTCGCCGAGGGCCCTGCCGAGGGCGAGGAAGATCGCGCCGTAGAGTCCGGGACGGGCGTAAGGGAGGACCACCTTCCAGGTGCTCTCCCACGGCGTGGATCCCAGGGCCAGCGCCGCTTCGCGCTGCTCGCGCGGAACCGACAGCAGCACTTCCCGCCCGACCGACACGATGAAGGGCACGATCATGACGGCGAGAACGATCCCCGCGGTGAGCAGTCCGATCCCGTAGGCGGGGCCGCTGAACAGCGGGAAGCCCGCCGTCACCCCTTTCAGCGCCGGTTGCACCCACTGCCGCATCAACGGAACCAGGACCGAGATCCCCAGCAACCCGTAGATGACGCTCGGGACGGCGGCCAGCAGTTCCAGCAGCATCCCGGCGGTTGCCGAAAGCCGTGGCGGCGCCAGCTCCGCCAGAAAGATCGCGACGCCGATCCCGAGCGGCACGGCAATCAGCAGCGCGATGGCCGACGTCATCAGCGTGCCGTAGACGAACGCCGCCGCGCCGAACTGCCCGGCCACCGGGTCCCATGTCTGCGTCACCAGGAAGCGCCAGCCGAACTGCCGTCTGGCGAGCGCCGAGTTTCGCCACAGTTCCCACGCGAGCAGGCCCGTCAGACCGACCACCGCTCCGCCGAACGCAAACGCCACCCCGTGCGCGAGCACGTCGCCGCGCCGCAGCCGCGCGACGGCAACAGACACCGCGCGCGTCATGGCCTCTTTCCTCTCACCACGCCCTGCAGTCTAGGGTACCGGCCGTTTCGGCGGCGTGTCGCCGCTGTTAAATGGGTGTTACGGCTCCGTTCCCCTGTTGACACGGCAGCGCCGGGCTGCGAGGATCGACTCCGATAACGCCACCGTGAGCCACATCCTCATCGTCGAAGACGACCGCGATATCGCCGAGTTGATTCGGCACTACCTGGTGAAGGCCGGTCACTCGGCGGAGGTCCTGTCGTCGGGCGTGCAGGTGCTGCCGCGGGTCCGCGCCCGCCGGCCCGACATGCTGGTGCTCGACCTAATGCTGCCGGGGCTTCACGGCCTGGAGATCTGCCAGGCGATCCGGCGCGATCAGGCGACCGTGGACCTGCCGATTATCGTGGTCACCGCCCGCGCCGAGGAATCGGACCGCGTGGCGGGCCTGGATCTCGGTGCGGACGACTACCTCACCAAGCCTTTCAGCCCGAAGGAACTGGTGGCACGCGTCGGGGCGCTTCTCCGGAGGGCCGCCAGGGGCGGAATGGGAGGAGACGGCCGCACGACTTACGAGGGGATCGCCGTCGACCGCGAGCGGCACGTCGTGACGGACGGCGGCCGCGAGGTCGTCCTGACGGCCAAGGAGTTCCTCCTGCTCGAGTATTTCATCCAGCACCGCGGCCGCGTCCTGTCACGCGACCGGCTCCTATCCGAGGTGTGGGGCTACCAGTACACCGGCGGCACGCGCACGGTGGACGTCCATGTGCGGCGCCTGCGCGAGAAACTCCCCCTGCTGGCGGACGCGCTCGTGACCGTCAAGCAGTTCGGCTACAAACTCGCCGAGCCGGCTGCGGGCAACTGCGAGGCTTAACCAGCCATGCACCTCGGGTTTCGCGGGAAGACCTTCATCGCCATCTTCGGCGTCTCGGTCGCGGCGCTTCTGCTCGTCTCCACTCTCGTGTCCGTGTCCCTGCGGGAGCAGACGTATCGGCGGATCGAACAGTCGCTGGTGTCGGAAGCGCACCTCGTGGCCGACGTGCTCTCGGCGCACGAACGCGACATACCGCCAGGCGCGATCGAGGCGGAGGCCACCCGGCTGGGCAGGACGCTGCCCGCGCGCGTGACGCTCATCGCCGCCGACGGCACGGTCGTCGGCGACTCGATGGTGAGCGGGACCGCGCTCGCCGCGCTCGAGAACCACGCGACCCGGCCGGAGGTGGTCCAGGCGAAGGCAAGCGGCATCGGGATCTCGCGCCGGTACAGTCACACCCTCCAGACAGACATGCTCTACGTCGCCGTCCCCGTGGACCATCCGCGGATGACGGTCGTCCGGCTCGCCCTCCCCTTGACCGAGGTGCAGCAGCAGGTCGCGTCCGTGCGGCGCATGACACTGGTGGCGCTGGGCGTCTCACTGGTCGGCGCGCTCGCGCTCGCCTGGCTGACGTCCGTCATGCTCGGCCGGCGCCTCCAGGCAATCGCGGGCGCGGCCCGCCGCGTGGCCTCGGGCGATCTGTCGCAACGTGTTCGCGACTACGAGAGCGACGAACTGGGCACGGTGGCCCGCGTGCTGGACGACACCGTCCGCGAACTGGCCAGCCGCGTCGCGCAGCTGGCCCAGGATCGCGCGCGCACCGACGCCATCCTGTCGGGCATGGTCGAGGGTGTGATGGTGGTGAACAGCCAGGGCCGCGTCCAGCTGGTGAATCGGGCGGCTCGCGCGATGCTCGCGCTGGATGACTCGGCCATCGGCGGACACTACCTCGAGGCGGTGAGGCACCCGGGCGTCGCGGCGCTGCTGACCGACGCCCTCGGGGGCGGCCAGCCTCCGCACCTGGAACTCTCTCCTGCCAGGACTCCCGGCCGCCTCCTGATCGCGCGAGCCGCAGCCGCGTCGGCCCCGTCGGAGAATGGCGCGGTCCTGGTCCTCCACGACATCACCGACCTGCGCCGGACCGACCAGGTGCGGCGCGACTTCGTCGCCAACGTGTCGCACGAGCTGCGGACGCCGCTCACGGCGATCCGGGGGTACGTCGAAGCGCTTTCGGACGAGCCCGCAAGCGCCGACGAGCGCACGCGTTTCCTCGAAGTCATCGCACGCCACGTGATCCGGATGGAGCGGCTCGTGAAGGATCTTCTGCGGCTCGCCGGCCTCGAGGCCCGGCAGGAGACGGTCGAGAAGTCGGAGTGCCAGTTGCAGGGACTGCTCGCGGATGTCGTCTCCGACCTGGCGGCGATGATCGAGCCCCGCCGGCAGCGCGTCGAGATCGAGGTTGCCCCCTCCGTGGCGATCATTCGGACAGACGCGGCGAAACTGCAGGATGCGCTACGGAACCTGGTTGAGAACGCTGTCAACTACTCGCCGGAAGGGCACCGGATCCGGCTGGAGGCGAAGCCGAGCGGCGACCGCGTGATGATTAGTGTGTCGGACGAGGGCCCGGGCATCCCGGAGTCGGACCTCGAGCGCATCTTCGAACGGTTCTACCGGGTGGACAAGGCGCGATCGCGGGAGTCGGGCGGAACGGGACTGGGCCTGTCGATCGTCAAGCACCTCGTCGGCCTGCTGGGAGGGCGCGTGTGGGCGGCCAACCGGCCGGAAGGGGGCGCCGTGTTCACGATCAGTCTTCCCGCGGAGGCGCTTGCCGCGGCCCGCGTCTCGCCATAGGCTTATACCCCATGACACACGTCCTCGCTCTCATACTCGGCGGCGGGCGCGGCGCTCGCCTGTATCCCCTCACCCATCTGCGCGCCAAGCCGGCCGTGCCCATCGCAGGCAAGTATCGACTGATCGACGTGCCGATCAGCAATTGCCTGCATGCTGACATCCGCCGAATCTACGTGCTCACGCAGTTCAACTCGGCGTCGCTCAACCGGCACATTGCCGAGACGTACCGCATGGACATGTTCTCCCGCGGGTTCGTCGAGATTCTCGCAGCCGAGCAGACCCCCGACAACCCGAACTGGTTCCAGGGCACGGCGGACGCCGTCCGGCAGGCCGCCAGGCACTTCGCCTACCACGACGCCGAGTACTACCTGATCCTCGCCGGCGACCATCTCTACCGCATGGACTACTCGGCGATGCTCGAAGAGCACGTGGAACGGCGAGCCGACATCACCATCGCCGCCCAGCCGGTCACGCCCGAGGACGCCCCGGGCATGGGGATCTTCCGGTTCGACGCGGACGGGCAGATCGTCGGGTTCGAGGAAAAGCCCACCCCTGAACGGCTGAGTGACATCGGCTCCAGCGCTCCCTCCGGGGCCCGGTTCATGCGGCCCGCCGCCGACAAGCCGTTCGTGGCGTCGATGGGCATCTACATCTTCACGCGGGACGTCCTGCTCGAATCGCTCGAACGACACGCGGGCGTGGACTTCGGACACGAGATCATCCCGGCGGCGCTCGGGACCCGCCGTGTCAACGCGTACCTCTTCCGCGACTACTGGCAGGATGTGGGGACCGTGGAATCGTTCTACGACGCCAACATCATGCTCACCCGGCCCCGGGCGCCGTTCAACTTCTACGACCCGCGCCGGCCCGTGTTCACGCGTCCCCGCTTCCTGCCGGGCTCGCGGCTCAACGGCTGCACGGTGGACCAGGCGGTCGTGGCCGAGGGGTGCTACGTGGACCACTCCACCGTCCGGCAGTCGATCGTCGGTATCCGAACGCGGATCGGCCGCGGGTGTCGGATCGACCGCTCGGTGCTGCTCGGCGCCGACTTCTACGAGAACGACGATGACGCCCCGGCGTACGAGGGCGGCGGGCCCGATCTGGGCATCGGCGCGGACTCGGTGCTCGACCGCGTGATCGTGGACAAGAACGCGCGCATCGGCGCCGGCGTCCGGCTCACGAACGAGGCCGGCGTGCAGAACGCCGACGGCAACGGCTACTTCATCCGCAACGGGATCATCATCGTTCCCAAGTGGGGCGTGGTGTCCGCGGGCACCGTGGCCTGATCCCGAAAGCGGGATGCCGTCGCCGGCAGGCCGGGCGGCGCCCGGCGAAACACGGAATTAACGCGGGGGAAACCGGCCGGCAACCGGGAGTGGTTATCCTGCTGGGATGGCACACGCGTTCCTTTCGACGGGCAGCGGCACCCCTTCGGTAGGGGTCCCGGTTCCGGCGTTCGCGGGTGTGGCGCCCGCGTCGGAACGTGGCGGAGCCCCGGAGCGCTCCGCCTCCCAGATCCGTGTCAGCCAGGCCAGCTTCCATTACGGCGCCAAGCAGGCGCTGTTCGACATCTCGTTCGACATTCCCCCGCGCCTCGTCACCGCCTTCATCGGCCCGTCCGGGTGCGGCAAGAGCACGCTCCTCCGGACGTTCAACCGTTTGAACGACACCATCCCGGGCGCACGTCTCCAGGGGCGGGTCGAGATCGACGGCGAGAACATCTACGGCCCCTCGGCCGACGTCGTGGACCTGCGCCGCCGGGTCGGCATGGTGTTCCAGAAGTCGAACCCGTTCCCGAAGTCGATCTTCGAGAACGCTGCCTACGGCATCCGCGTGAACGGCCTGGCGTCGAGCCGGTCGGACCTTCACGGGCAGGTCGAAGAGAGCCTGAAGGCCGCCGCGCTGTGGGATGAGGTCAAGGATCGGCTTCGTGACTCGGCGCTGTCGCTCTCGGGGGGCCAGCAGCAGCGATTGTGCATCGCGAGGGCCCTCGCCGTGCGGCCGGAAATCCTGCTGATGGACGAGCCCGCGTCGGCGCTCGATCCAATCGCCACGCAGCGGATCGAAGAGTTAATCTACGAGCTCAAGCGCGACTACACGATCGTGATCGTCACCCACAACATGCAGCAGGCCGCTCGTATTTCGGACTACACGGCGTTCTTCTGGCTAGGACGGTTGATCGAGTACGAGCGGACCGAGAAGATCTTCACCGCGCCCGGGGAGAAGCTGACCGAAGACTACGTGACGGGACGCTTCGGGTAGAGGACCCTGCCGGGTGTCGTCACGTTCGCCAACGCCGGTGCGGGAGAGAAGGGCTGATGGAGACACGGGAGCAGGTCACCCACTTCGAGGAAGAACTCGAGCATCTGAAGGCCCGCCTTCTCGCGATGGGTGGTCTGGCCGAGGACCGCGTCCAGGTGGCGGTGAGCGCGCTCGTGTCCCGCGATCGGGACCGGCTCGACAGCGTCCTGAAGGGCGACGAACCGATCAACCAGCTGCACGTCGCGATCGACGGGCTGGCGTTCCGGCTGCTCGCTCTGCACCAGCCGATGGCGTCCGACCTGCGCATCATCGTGGCCGCGCTGAAGATCAACAGCGACCTGGAGCGCGTGGGCGACATGGCCGTCAACATCGCCGAAGCCGCGCACCGCTACCTCGCGCTGCCGCCCGTCAAACCGCTGCTCGACGTGCCCCGGATGGCGGAGATCGCCCAGGCGATGCTGAGGGACGCCCTTGATGCCTTCGTCAAGCGCGACGTGGCGCTGGCCGAGTCGGTGCTCAGACGAGACGATGCCCTCGACGACCTCAAGACCCAGATATTCCGCGAGCTTCTCACCTACATGCTGCAGGACCCGACGAAGATCGAGGCCGCACTCGAGTTGATCCTGATCTCTCGCCACCTCGAGCGCATCGGCGACCACGCCACGAACATTGCCGAGGACATCATCTTCGTCGTGTCCGCCAGGGACGTACGCCACGCCGCTTCGACCGACCTGTAATCGCAAGGCTCGCTCGATTCAGAATTCAGAATTCAGAATCCAGAATCCAGAATGTAGCGTCCTGCCGCATAATGGTGCAGTGAGCGACCCGTTGTGCGTGTTCTGCCGACAGCACCCGGTCGATCGGCGATGGCGCCCGTTCTGCAGCGAGAGGTGCAAGC
>Ga0209048_10001120_pt1 | contig 27983 bp, 29 predicted proteins | sample FrelakmetCRP12CR_FD_187146 | JGI IMG/M metagenome (GOLD analysis project Ga0209048, IMG submission 187146) | Freshwater lake sediment microbial communities from the University of Notre Dame, USA, for methane emissions studies - CRP12 CR (SPAdes)... | ecosystem: Environmental > Aquatic >... | reverse complement strand
AAGAATTCGTCGCAGATCGTCTTGCCGATGATCGTCGCACCGGCATCGAGAATATTGGCAACAGCAGAGGCGTGTACTGAGGCCGGTTTTTGCTCCGCTAACCACTCGGGACTGCCACCGCCCGTGCGCTCACCGATAATGTCGTACATGTCCTTGACGGCCGCCGTCAGCCCCGCGAGCGGGCCATCAGGCGCGCCTTCGATTGGAGCCTTCGGATTATGCGGAACAAAAAATGAGTGAGTATGCTCGCTGAGTTGCATAGCCTTTCGAATCCTATTTTCGCGGATTAGTTGGCGCTAAATAAACGCTTCCAGTTTTGGTCGAGACAGGCATGACAATTTTTATGCCGGATGATTATCACAATTCGCGTATCGCCCAAACTAGATAAGCTGAGCGTTCGATAGCAGAAGCATCTTCTCTCTCCGTTTGGCCTCATGCTAAACACCTTCTATATCTGCGACGAACTTGATTCGATTTGATCTCAGCTTGTGCCTTGCACAGTTTCGCTTAACGTTGCCGCGAGGTCAGTATCTGAACAAGGAGCCAATAATGTCCATGACCCTTAGGCCCGTCAGTTCCTGGCAGAAATGGTTTGCACTCGGCCTGCTGATGATCGTTGTTTTTGCCGTTTCGGCGCTAGGATCTTCTGTAACGTTGCCAAAAATTACAGGCTGGTACGCGAACCTAACGAAGCCCTCGTTCAATCCACCGCCTTGGGTCTTCGGCCCAGTCTGGACCATCCTCTATGTGCTAATGGCGGTCGCGGCCTGGAGGGTTTGGCTCTGTTCCACCGCCGTAGGTCGTCCTGCGGCACTGATTTGGTTTGCCGTTCAACTTGTGCTGAATGCCGCATGGTCGCCAATCTTCTTTGGTCTGGAACAGCCGCGATTGGCACTCGTAGTAATTATCGCGTTGTTGATTGCGCTTACTGCCACCGTCTTCCGATTCTTTTCCGTGGATAGGTTGGCAGGATGGATGCTTGTTCCCTACCTGATCTGGGTCGGGTTTGCGACATTACTCAACGGCGCGATCGCCATACTGAATTGATCGTCCTTTTGGGTGATGGGTGGACTCGCATCCCATGTGGCTGGGGTTCATTTTCAGCAGTCGCACTCATTGTCGTTGAAAATCCTAGCGCTTGTTTCACCCTAACCAAATGTGGAGTGCATGAAGCTCTCCCAAGATGACGGCAACGAAACGCAACGTTTGAACATCCTTCGGATCTTTTGGGCCCGTCTGAAAGAACATCCTCTGTCGCGGGTTGGACCGGGGCTGATCACCGGTGTGGCTGACGACGATCCAAGTGGGATCGCCACCTACTCCCAGGCGGGCGCTCAATTCGGCCTCAACATGCTGTGGACGATGCCGTTGGCCTTCCCTCTGATGGCCGCGATCCAATCCATGTGCGCGCGCATCGGCCGTGTCACAGGAAAAGGACTTGCTGCCAACATCAAGGCCACGTTCCCGCCAATCGTACTCCAAGGCGTTGTGCTGTTACTGTTGATCGCGAATACACTCAATATCGCCGCCGACGTTGCGGCCATGGGCGAGGTCTCGGAACTTGTCACCGGCTTCGATCGCCACCTGATGACGGCCTTCTTTGTAATCGGAACGCTCTTGCTGCAGGTGTTCGTCCCCTATCATCGTTACGTCTTTTTCCTGAAGTGGTTGACACTCTCCCTACTGGCCTACGCTGCGGTGCTATTCACAGTGGATGTGCCTTGGAGTGAAGTGGCGCTCCGCACTTTCTGGCCGAATTTGACGCTGGATTCAGAAGCCGCAACTGTCGTGGTGGGTGTCTTCGGCACTACGATCAGTCCCTACCTTTTCTTCTGGCAGGCATCGGAGGAAGTCGAGGACATGCAGAGCCGGCAAGGCGCCGCGCCGCTCATAGTCGATGCCCGTGCAGCAGGTCCGGAACTTCGCCGCATCCGATGGGACACTTGGAGCGGTATGTTGTATTCCAATCTTACAGCCTACTTCATCATTCTAGCGACCGCCGTCACACTTCATGTGGCGGGAGTGAAAGACATCGAGACGGCGGCGCAGGCGGCGAGCGCGCTGCGGCCGCTGGCTGGCAACTTCGCATTTATGCTGTTCGCCCTCGGCATTCTCGGCGTCGGGCTGATCGGCGTGCCGGTACTCGCGGGTTCAGCCGCCTATGCGCTTTCCGAAGCAATGGGCTGGAACTGGGGCCTAGAGCGGAAGGCGACTGATGCTCGCGGTTTTTACGGCATCATATCAATTAGTGTGCTCGCTGGACTCGCCATCCAATATTCGCCGATCAGTCCAATGAAGGCCTTGTTTTGGAGCGCGGTCATCAACGGGGTGGTCGCCGTGCCCCTGATGGTTGTGATCATTGTGCTTGCGTCCAAGAAATCTGTGATGGGTGCTTTCACCGCCGACCGATCGATTATCATTCTTGGCTGGATCGCGACGACGATCATGGGTGTTGCGGCCGTCCGGATGTTCATCCCCGGCTAGGCTGCATTCGGCCCACTCCCAGCAGAACGTCCGTACCCTTCCCCATCGCCCCATGCGGCAGAATAAGTGTCCGCCTTCGGCCAAAATGGGACTTACGAGAACCAGCGAATATTCTTAAACTTGAGTTACCTCAAAGCACCCGGTCATTTTACGCAAGAAGCATGTAACATGTTCAAGCATTCCCTTGCTCGTGACATCGCAATCATTCTGGCACTCAAAATGTCCCTCATCATCGCGGCGGGGGTTTTCGTCTTTGGGCCCAAACAGCGCCCAGCGATCGATGCCCAAAGTGTACAAGAACATTTGCTGGATGACCCTGTTTTCACAAGAAATCGGAGCGGCCGGCAATGATCGATATGGAGCTCGTTCAACTATCCCGCCTGCAATTCGGTCTGACGGCGATGTATCATTTCTTGTTTGTACCGCTGACATTAGGCCTGTCACTTCTGCTCGGCATCATGGAGAGTGTTTTTGTCATGACAGGCCGCGAAATCTGGCGGCATATGACCAAATTTTGGGGCGCTCTCTTCGGCATCAATTTCGCGATGGGCGTCGCCACTGGCATCACCATGGAGTTCCAGTTTGGAACAAACTGGGCATACTACAGTCATTATGTAGGCGACGTGTTCGGAGCGCCGCTCGCGATCGAGGGTCTAATGGCCTTCTTTCTCGAGGCAACTTTCATCGGCCTTTTTTTCTTCGGCTGGGATAAACTTTCCAAAGTTGCGCATCTATGCGTGACGTGGCTCGTCGCGCTCGGATCGAATTTGTCGGCTCTATGGATATTGATCGCAAATGGATGGATGCAGCATCCTATCGGCGCGCGATTTAATCCTGACACTATGCGGATGGAAGTGACAGACTTCTTTTCCGTTCTGTTCAATCCAGTTGCCCAGGCCAAGTTCGTTCATACGGTTAGCGCTGGCTACGTTACTGGTTCAGTATTCGTCCTCGCGATCAGCGCCTATTATCTGATGCGAAGACAACATGTGGAACTTGCAAAACGCTCAATGACGGTTGCGGCAAGTTTTGGGCTTGCCGCAGCGCTATCGGTCGTCGTGCTTGGTGATGAAAGCGGTTATACCGACACCGAAAATCAGCAGATGAAAATTGCCGCCATGGAAGCGATGTGGGAAACGAATCCTGCACCAGCGCCATTCACCATATTCGGCCTGCCCAACGAGACTACCCGCAAAACGGATTATGCTATCAAGGTTCCATGGATGTTGGGTCTTATCGCCACGCGCAGTATTAGTAAGGAAATTCCGGGCATCCAAGAACTGGTCGCGCGTGCGGATACGCGAATCCGGTCGGGCCTTATTGCCTATGATGCGCTGGAAAAACTTCGCAGCGACCGCAGCAATGCGGAACTACGGAAGCAGCTTGAAGATCACGTGGCGGACTTAGGATTTGCGCTTCTTCTTAAGAAAACTCGACCAGATATCACCAAAGCAACAACTGACGAAATCCAGATAGCGGCATGGAGTACGGTACCCCCGATTTCGCCGTTGTTTTGGAGCTTTCGTATCATGGTCGGTCTCGGTTTCTTTTTCATCGGGCTCTTTGCCATCGCTTTCTATCTCGCAAGTAGGCGACGCCTGCAGCGGCACCCACTCTTCTTGCGAGCCGCGCTGTTTAGCCTGCCGCTTCCATGGATCGCCGCGGAGCTCGGTTGGTACGTGGCCGAAGTCGGCCGGCAGCCCTGGGTGATCGAAGGCGTGCTGCCGACCTTTCTAGCCGTTTCCAGTATTTCGGCCGGCAATGTTCTCTTCACGCTCATCGGGTTCGTCGTTTTCTACTCGTCGCTTGCGATCGTCGACGTCTATTTAATGGTGAAAACAATCCGCATAGGCCCAGAGGCGTTTCTATCCGGCTACTTCCAGAAGTCCCCGCCGGCGCGTTCTACCAAGCTCGCACCCGCGGAATAAGCTTTTTTCAAAAGGATTCGTTGCATGCTCGATTATGAATCTCTCCGACTGATCTGGTGGGCACTTCTCGGCATCCTTCTGATTGGCTTTGCGGTCATGGACGGGTTTGATCTTGGCGTCGCCATGCTGCTGCCCTTCGTTAGCAAATCTGATTCTGAACGACGGATTGTCTTGAATACCATCGGACCAGTTTGGGAAGGCAATCAGGTTTGGCTCATCCTCGGAGGCGGGGCGATTTTTGCGGCGTGGCCACCATTATATGCAGTCGCGTTTTCCGGCTTTTATCTGGCAATGTTCCTCGTGCTTTGCGCCCTAATTCTACGTCCAGTCGGATTCAAATTTCGGTCGAAGATCGATAATGCGCGCTGGCGGAATGTTTGGGATGTTTCTTTATTCATAGGCGGATTAGTGCCGGCGCTCATCTTTGGCGTCGCTTTCGGAAACTTATTCATGGGTGCGCCATTCCGGTTTGATGAGATGCTGCGGATCACTTATGAGGGCACGCTGATCGGTTTGCTCAATCCATTCGCGCTTCTTTGCGGTGTGATTAGTGTCGCTATGCTGGTGATGCACGGCGGTACCTATCTTGCCCTAAAAACTGAGCGACCAATCACGAACCGTGCTGCCGCGAGTGCACGCTATGCGGCTCTTGCGCTCGTTATCCTCTTCACTATCGATGGCATATGGACTGCGACCTTTCTGCCCGGTCATATCATCACGAGTACGCTCACCCACGATGGCCCGTCAAATCCGCTGTTCAAAACTGTAATGCTGCGCCCGGGCGCGTGGTTCGACAATTACGGCCGTTATCCGTGGATGATCCTTGCGCCGTTCCTGGTTTTCGGTGGCGCGGGGCTTGTGCTGTGGCTACGCCGGCCAATGCTGATTTTTGTCGCGAGCGGTTTGGCAGTCGCCGGCGTAATCACGACAGCTGGCTTTGGACTTTTCCCCTTCCTGCTTCCAAGCTCGCTTGATCCGAAAATGGGCCTAACGGTATGGGATGCGTCTTCGAGTCATATGACCCTATTCATCATGCTGATTGCGACGCTTATCTTCCTTCCGATCGTCCTCACCTATACGGCTTGGGTCTATCGCGTGCTACGCGGGCCAGTCACCTCAGCCTATATCGAACGCAATTCAAAAAGCGCCTACTAACTCGAGGGACAAAGCAATGTGGTATTTTGCATGGGTACTTGGGTCTGGATTTGCATGCGCATTCGCAATCCTGAACGCGATGTGGCTTGAAATCCAGGAGCCAAAGGCTGGCCGAACAAAACGATGACAATGCAGTCGTCATTTAGCTTAGCTGGTTGAAATCACCTCACCTAGTTCATCAGAACATAAATTCCGGGCGCATCCCCTAATTCTGAAAGTTTCGTTCCCTTGCCTCCTAAAAGGGGCGGATCAACAGGAGTGCCCGATCTCGCGGCAAGCCATTCAGTCCAAGCCGTCCACCAAGATCCTTCGTGAATCTGATTTTGTTTCAGCCATGTATCTGGATCGGTGTAACGATCTTTCAGTCGATGACGCGCGATCCGATATTGATGACCTTTGGCGGCGGGAGCCGCTAGAATGCCGGCATTGTGACCACCGCTCGTCAGCGCAAAGGTCAAATCGACGTTAGAAAAAAGATGAAATTTGAACACTGAGCGCCAGGGCGCCACGTGATCTTTTTCCGTGCTTACCGCGAAGATGGGAATACGAATGTCGTGAATTGCGATCGGAGAACCCTCGACGACAAATCGTCCCTCTGCGAGATCGTTATTGAGAAACAGGGTTCGCAGATATTCCGAATGCATCCGATATGGCATCCGCGTCGTATCAGCGTTCCACGCCATGATGTCCATCGGTGCAGACCGCTCGCCCATTAGATAGTCATGAACAACACGCGACCAGATCAAATCATTCGAACGCAGAAATCGAAAAGCACCAGCCATTTGAGAGGATTCGAGATAGCCTCGTTCCCACATCATATCTTCAAGATAAGCGATCTGGCTTTCGTTGATAAACAAAGTGAGTTCGCCGGCATCAGTAAAATCAATTTGCGCGGCAAGAAAACTTAAACTTGCTAGTCGATTGTCTCCATCACGGGCCATCGCTGCGGCCGTGATTGCGAGCAAAGTCCCGCCGAGACAATATCCGGCCGCATGGACCTTGCGAGAGCCAGTAATTTTGGTTGCAATTTCAATTGCCGCAAGAACACCCTCAGTTCGATAATCATCGAATCCGATTTCGCGGTCTGCCTTGTCAGGGTTTTTCCAGGAAATCATAAAAACTGTGAATCCCTGCTCCGTCAGATATTTCACTAGCGAGTTTTGAGGCGATAAATCGAGAATGTAGTATTTCATGATCCAAGCCGGGACGATCACGATCGGCTCGGGTCGAACCTGGGCGGTTGCTGGTGCATATTGAATAATTTCCGCAAGCTTTGTCCTATGCACAACCTTCCCAGGCGTGATAGCAACGCTCTCGCCTACCTTGAATCGTTCGAATTCGACTGATCTTGCACCTGTCCAAAATTGTGAAATATCTTCGATGAAATTAGAAAACCCACGACGTAAATTTAAACCGCCAGTCTCAATTGTCCGTTTGAGAACACGCGGATTGGTCGCCACAAAATTTGAAGGAGCCATTGTATCCAGCAATTGGCGCGCGATAAATCGCACCATCGCTTCATGTTGCTTGCTGACACCGCGAACGTTCGTTGTTGCTGCGTCCCACCATCTTTCGATCGAGAAAAAGTTTTTCACAAAAAAACTGAATGGCGCCGAATTCCATTCGATAGCTCTAAATCGCGCATCGCCATCAGCAAGGCTTAACTTTTGATCTTTTTCGGTGCCTTCAGCACCGCCCGTTGCGAAGGTAAAATTCTCAATCTCGCTTTTCGTCGCTTGGCGTATCAATTCAAGCTGTTTACCTGGTGAAAACAATAGATGCGTGTACCAATCGAAGAAGGCTCCCGCCAACGCGGCAGGCGATAGGCCACCTGTGAACGAAGCCATTGCACTGTGCAACGATCGATCGAGGCCCTGTAGGGGCGGTTGGGCTGTGTCCGTCGGAACCTCGACAGGGGGTTTTTCAAAACTTTTCTCGGAAGTCTCGGCGCTCTTCACCAGCTTCGGATATGACATGTGTTCGCCCTCAAGTCGCTTTGGACACAATAAGATGAGCGTGTGACTTGAGTTTGACGCAGATCAATTGAAATTTTGGATCGTGCACTATATTTAATCAGTAAATTCAATGAATTGGAGCGAGCCATGGCCATACTACGGCAACGGAGAGCTGCAAAAAAGAATATTCGAAAAGCACAATCACGCGGGCGCGGCATGACAAAGCGCAAACACAGTCGGATGCAATCGAAGGGCCGTGCACGATTGCGGCCTGGGACGGGTGGTGGCGGAAACTATTACCGGATTGAAGTTCGACCAAACGCCAAGTTTGTTACGTATCGAATCCAAGATGTGGGTAGATCGGGTCACACCAAGCGGCTTGCGGGTCGCAGGGCAAACGGCAGTTGGGATACTAAATCTTGGCTAATCCATAAGAAAGACGCACATGTAAAGCGCGGTACACTGATTGTCGATGCTGTAAAGGCGAAGACAGTCCTACGAGGCATTCGTGGACCGATCAGGCATCTTAAAGGTGATATATTTCACGCCAAGCCGCGTAGAAAAATTCCTGAACGGGAAAAGCCGACTGCAGCACAGCGCCGTGCTTACTTGAAGAATATCAAGAAGGCCCAGCAAGTCCGTGGGCATTAAGCCCTCTGACGAAGTCCCTAATAGGCAATCGACTAGTCTCATCGTACTTTTTTAGAGGCTTGATGTCGCCTGTGAGCGGCATAGGTTCTTTTTGTATGTCCATCTATAGATTCGAGAAACTTTTCAGGCCACGCTCCGTTGCTGTTGTAGGCATTAGCCCACGGCCGGAATCAGTCGGACATATTATCTTTAACAATTTGAAAAACGGGGGATTCCAAGGGGAGCTCTTTATCGTCGATCCGCATCACACGGAAATTGAAGGCCTAGCAACATCGCCCAACCTCGAAAGCCTTCGCTCCACACCCGATGTTGCGGTTATTTCCGTGCCGGCAGCTAGCGTTCCGATGGTCGTAAGCGAAGCTGGCGAGAAGGGTGCAGCTGCTGCAATCGTCATCACTGCCGGTCTCGGTCATGGGGTTGGTTCTCTCATGGATGCTGCTGAAAAGAATGCGCGCGCCTGCGGAATTAGACTTTTGGGACCAAACTGTCTTGGGCTTATTAATCCGGCAGCTAAATTGAATGCGAGCTTTGCTGCGCATATGCCCAAGGCAGGCAATATTGCCTTGATATCGCAGTCCGGTGCCGTAGCGGCAGGAATTATCGAATGGGCTTTACAACGATCGGTTGGGTTTTCCGCTATCGCTTCGATCGGTGATATGGCCGACATCGACTTTGGCGACATGCTTGATTTTTTTGCGCTCGATCCTGCAACACAATCGATCCTGCTCTATGTCGAATCAATTAAAGATGCACGCAAATTCATGTCTGCGGCGAGATCCGCTGCCCGAACAAAACCTGTCATCGCGATCAAATCCGGCCGTCATGCACGGGCTGCAGCAGCGGCCGCTACCCATACTGGCGCGCTTGCTGGTGCAGATGCCGTTTACGATGCGGCGTTTCGCCGGGCCGGAATTCTTCGCGTGTTCAATCTTGATGAGTTTTTTGATGCGGCTGAAACACTCGCCCGGCTCAAACCTTTTAGGGGTGACCGCTTGGCGATACTAACCAATGGCGGCGGTATCGGCGTTCTCGCTGTGGATAGGCTCGGCGATCTCGGTGGCAACCTCGCAGCCCTTTCCGAGGATACAAAAAGTCGGCTCGATGCTGTCCTGCCAGCGATGTGGTCGAAGTCAAACCCGGTCGATATCGTCGGTGACGCCAGTGCCGAACGATATGGTATCGCGCTAGAAGCGCTCCTGGCTGATCGTGAAAACGATGCTGTTCTGGTGCTTCAGGTGCCGACAGCACTTTCTTCTCCATTGGCAACGGCCAAGAAAGTCGTTGAGGTGATCGAAGCGAGCCATAAAAAAGCCGATCCTCTCAAACCCGTCTTATGCTCGTGGATCGGCGAACAACCGGAGACGGCGGCGGCGTTTTCTTCCGCTGGTGTTCCCCATTATGCGACCGAAAACGATGCCGTGCAGGGATTTATGCATCTCGTGCGCTACCGCCAAGCGCAAGACGCTCTTATGGAAGTTCCCCCTAGCCTTCCCGAGAATCTTTTGCCTGACCTTACAGCAGCACGGACTGTCATCGAATTTGCGCTTAAGGAACAGCGACGCTGGCTTGATCCCGTAGAAATCACAAGGTTGTTCGGTGCTTACCAGATTCCGATCGCAGCGGTGATACCCACCAAGACTCCGGAAGACGCGGGTCGTGCCGCCACTCAACTCCTGAAGGATAACGCCAGCGTCGCCGTCAAGATCTTCTCTCGAGACATTTCACACAAATCCGATATTGGCGGCGTGGAATTGAATTTGCGCAGCGAACAGTCCGTCCGTGATGCCGCAGCCGTCATTCTTTCAAGAGCTAAAGCGGTTCGTCCGGACGCCAGAATTGACGGTGTAACCATACACCCGATGATTCTGCGCCAAAACGCGCGTGAACTGATTGCTGGCATTGCCGATGATCCCACTTTTGGTCCTGTAGTTGTTTTTGGCATGGGCGGTACCGGGGTCGAGGTCATCAACGATAAGGCGCTTGCCTTGCCACCCTTAGATCTGAAACTTGCAAAAGAATTGATCGCCAGAACGCGCGTCTCTCGCCTCCTGAAAAGCTATCGAAATATTCCTGCCGCCAATGAAGAAGTGATTGCTGCTGTTTTGGTCAAGCTCGCGCAAATGTCGGCTGACATTCCTGAGATTATTGAGCTTGATATCAATCCGCTTCTAGCTGATGAAGCTGGTGTCATTGCTCTTGACGCTCGCGTCGCAGTCTCACCGGTACAGCAGACAAAAAGAGGAGTCGGGAACGAGCGGTTTGCGATTCGGCCCTACCCGAAAGAATGGGAGCGTTCTGCGACGTTTGGGGCAGAGCGAAAAATTTTCATTCGACCAATCAAACCTGAGGATGAGACGCTATTACTGAAATTTCTCAAAAAAGTGTCGTTGCACGACTTAAGGCTGCGTTTTTTTGCTCCCATCAAGGAATTCAGCGCCTCGTTTATTGCCCGTCTAACACAGCTCGATTACGCGCGTGCGATGGCTTTCGTTGCAATCGAAGAGACTACTCACGAAATAATCGGCGTCGTTCGTCTTCATTCCGACGCAAACTTTGAAGCAGGTGAGTACGCTGTGCTCGTCAGATCGGACCTCAAAGGACAAGGCCTTGGTTGGAAGCTGATGGAGCTAATTATTGCTTACGCACGAAGCGAACGATTGCACCGGATCGAAGGCGAAGTATTGAATGAAAATACGTCTATGCTTCAGATGTGCAAGGAACTCGGATTTGAAATTGAAACGATGTCGGGCGACACGTCCATGCGTTTTGTTAAATTGAACCTAGTCCGAGCGAACTCATAAATTTGGCTTAGATGCGTTTGGCCAACGGAACGAACTAGTGTGACATCAATACGGGCACGGTCATCGAAGATAAAAGTTCGTTAGTAACACCACCCAACACAAACTCACGAATTCGCGTATGGCCGTAGGCACCCATCACTAAAAAGTCGGCAGAGATATCCGCCGCGTGTGATAAAATAGCATTTCCGACGTCAATGTCAGCAACATCAATTCGTTTGATCTCAACCTTCAGTCCGTGGCGTGCAAGATGTTTCGCTATTTCCGCGCCAGGAAATTCTTCCGTAATTTTCGTGGCCTCAACTACTGTAACGACACTGATCTTGTCTGCACGGCGCAAAAGCGGGATCGCATCTGAGATTGCGCGAGCAGCGGGCTTACTTCCATCCCAACATACAAGAACGTGTTTAAGCGAAGGTGGCGAAGTTTGAATATAAGGTACAATGATGACGGGTCGCCCACCTTCGAATAACGCTGCTTCAATGATGAAGTCAGTTTGCGGTGCTTTTTCCCCCGCCTGTTGAACAACGGCTAAATCAAAGTGTCGCGCTACTCGGGCAAAAAGCCCCGCCGCGCCTGCAACGCTCGCATGGGGCGATTGGCAATCCGCACGTACTCCTCGCCCGCCGACGGCTTTTAGAAAATCGCTAGAAGCCTTGCGCGCGGCTTTCTCATATTCTTCGCGTTCGACATCGATATAGTCCGCTGGAAACGCTTCGATGCCTACCATGATAGGAGCAACCGGGTCATAGCTGAAGACAACTGCGGTCAAGTGGGCATCTAGTTTTTCTGCTAATGAAATCGCATAGTCTCGCGCACAGTCGTGAGCGCTATCCAAAGATAAATTAACAATGATATCTTTTATCATCGCCGTTCTCGCCCGGAGCTAATAGTGCTCTACTGATCGAACTTTGTAGGTGTGGGTTCGATTCTTTTCCTGGACTGATACGTATTCGCCGATAACGAAGCGCTCGGCTTCGAAATGAAAACCTTTTTCATCAGGATCCTCACCGGCGATATCATAGTGGAATGCCCATGCCCCGTTTCGGCTACGACGCAGATGACCAATTTCATCTGATTGGCCGGGTCTGAATTTCACGACGCGACAATAGTCGCGGTATTGTTTCCATAACTCCGGGTCGATTTTTCCGTCTTCAGTAAGTGGCGCCCATATCAAGTAACCCTCATTCGCACTTCCTTCCGGATGACCTGGCTCACGTGCAAGCTCTAGTCGAATATGCCGAAAGCTACGAGGCAAATGGACTTCTGGTTTACCTTGCTTTTTGTCGTGCTCAATCATGCTGACCTATGAGGGGTTCATGCGTTCAACCTGCTCAGTGCGCCACGATTACGCAGCACGACCCGCCGCGATGTCGGCAGCTCGATGGCTAATTCATTCTCAAGTTGCGTAAACGTGCGCGAAACAGTTTCAATTGTGAGACCGAGATAGTCGGCAATATCCTGACGTGACATTGGTAATTCGAGTGAATGTTTACTTGCAGTTCGACCGGCCATTTCGAGTAAGAATGCAGCCACCCGTTCATGTGCGTTCTTACGTCCGAGCGTAATCATTAGGCTCTGCACGTGTTCGAGCTCACGAGCCGTGAGCGTCCAGAGTTCGTTCGCCACATCCCCCTGACGCGCGGCAAGCGCAATCAGCACCGTCCGCTTTATAACCAAGATGCTCGACGGTGCTATGGCCTCAGCGGAAAAGTGGTGTTCAACGCCTGCTTCAAGACCGAACACGTCACCTACAAGATGGAAGGCGTTGATTTGACGTCGGCCATCGTCGAGCAATTTGTAAGTCCTTACGGCTCCGGAAATTACCTTGTAAATATAGTCAGCGGCCTCACCCTCCCCGTAGATCTCGCCGTTGCGCGGAAAGGTCATCGCGGCGCCTATCATCTCCAAAATGCTGCTCAACTTTCCTTTGGATGGGATTTTCTTAGGCAGGACAGGACTTGTAACACGGGCGTAGCCGCGACTGTTCAAGACGCTAGATTGAGCGACAGTCTGAATCTGCATGATATAATCTCCCTGTTAAGGGTGATGTACGGACTTATTCATCAGCCGGTAATTTCGGAGAAGCCCCTAAGGGGAATCCCTTAGGGGCTTCTGGCTCATTTCTTTCTCGCAACCTGCTACGCATCGATTGTTAGAAAATTGCGCTAAATCAAGAATTTGGAAGGTTCTTTATGCTTTTAATTACATATGAATTTAATTCATTCTGATCCCGCTCCAAGGCCGCTCATTGTAATTATTGATGACGATGCTGCTGTCCGCCATTCGTTGACTTTTTCCCTCGAACTCGAAGGATATACCGTACGCGCCTATGCTAACGGCGACGAATTACTGTGGTCGGCCTACCCAGTTCGCCCCGACTGTCTTTTGATCGATTATAAGCTTACGGACATGAACGCCTTTGACCTGTTGCGCATACTGCGGGAGAGGAAAATCGATAGTCCAGCGATTCTAATGACAGGCCGCCCAAGCACCCATGTGCGCGAACAAGCGACACGCAACGCCATGGCCATAATAGAGAAACCATTTTTTGGTTCATTGTTAGATCGATTACGCGAAGTGGCGCCAGCAACGAACATAACCTACTGAATTTTAATTATACTGAAGTCATTTCAAGTGTTGATCGGCAGCGGAGTGTCGACAATGAGACGCGTTGACCCTTGGAGAACGGGCATCTGCCTGGCGATAGTAGGCGGATCCCTATACATAGGTTGGGCGCTACTCAGTCTTGTTATTGTCCTCGAACTGCCAATTTTTAAGTTCGCAGATATAGCGATTTACTTTGATGTTGATTACGCAATAGCCGCAATTGCGGCGGCGTCGGCCAGTGGGTTTGCATTTGGATTATTGCTGGCGGGTCTTTGGAATTGGTTGCGTCCGAAGCTAGGTAGCGCTGCATGACGAAAAAATGATAGCGTCATTCCCCCTATTACAGATTCTGCAAATCTTTCAATGTTACTTGAGCAAATCCTATTCTGATTCATTTTCTTTGTTGTATCGAAACTAATCCGGCAATTTTGGTCAAGGATACGCATAACTGAAGGACAGAACGTTAGTATTCACGTGTTTTGCTCAGATCAAACTCTATAATGCTCAGCGTAAATTACGCATGGCCCCTGTTCCACTCGTCCATTCACCCTTTGAGTCAAAGTGCGTTATGGACCAAGGGAATGAGCCATACTCATCCAATAAATGTCCAGCGCTCCCATCCATTAGTGCCCACAGATCAATCACTAAGAGAAATCCTTCGATCAAACACTATATTGCAAATGTTAATTTGATGAATTCCGGTATAAACTGGGCTGATATGGAGATATTTCTGATGAATGCTGCCGGAAAGGAGACTCCATCGCCACCAAAATCTGACCATATGCAGGTTTTGGTGCGTGGTTATCTACTGTCCATCGTATTCGTTTGTATCGCCCTGCTCGGACAAATCACTTTGGAATCGTTAATCAACCGAGACGTTCTGTATCTTTTTTACACTCCCGCCATACTCCTTGCGGCGATACTCGGTGGCTTCGGCCCTGGACTACTTGCCACATTTTTGAGTCTTGTTATCTCGCTACCGATCTCAAAATTTCCGGCGCTTTCGACTCACGAAGTGATTGATGCCTTGACGTTTACGTTTATCGGTACGGGAATGTCGTTGGCTGGAGAAATGTTGAAGCGCGCGAGAATGCGTGCCGCGAAAACGGCAGAAGATCTACGCGTACGAGAAGCTCATCTCCAATCGATTCTGGATACATTGCCTGATGCGATGATCGTTATCGATGCGAATGCAATCATTCATTCATTTAGCTCCGCCGCGGAGCGGCTGTTTGGATACAGCACGAAAGAAATTATCGGCCAGAACGTTAGGGTGCTGATGCCCTCCCCTGACCGAGAAAATCATGACGATTATATTCGACGCTATTTGAACACGGGCGAACGTCATATTATTGGCGTCGGCCGTGTCGTCATGGGTGAGCGGCGAGATGGATCTACATTTCCGATGGAACTTTCCGTCGGAGAGGTGAAATCATTTGGTCGCCGTTTTTTTACGGGCTTCATTCGAGACCTTACTGAGCGACAAAAGACGGAAACACGGCTTCAGGAATTACAGTCTGAACTTGTTCGGATTTCGCGTTTAACGGCCATGGGCGAGATGGCTTCGACCCTCGCCCACGAAATCAATCAACCGCTTTCTGCAATCACCAACTATTTGAGAGGATCTCGACGGCTGCTCGAAGATTCAAGGGATGAGCAAATTGGAGCCGTTCGCGAAGCGGTGAACAAAGCCGCCGATCAGGCCTTGCGGGCAGGCCAAATTATTCGCCGATTGCGCGAATTCGTTGCCCATGGGGAAAATGAAAAGCGGATCGAAAGTGTCTCAAAAATGGTGGAAGAGGCAGGCGCGCTCGCGCTTGTGGGGGCCAAGGAGACAGGAATTCGAGTACGATTTAACTTTTCGACTTCGCCGGATTTCACTTTTGCCGACAAAATTCAAATTCAGCAGGTGCTTGTAAATTTGATAAGAAATGCAATGGAATCAATGGAGGAAATGCCACGACGCGAGTTGACTGTGAGCACCGAGCGCTCGGCTGAAGGTATGATCCAAATCAGCGTTGCGGATACTGGCTGCGGCATTGCGCCAGATATTGCGGTACAACTATTCCAGCCATTTTTTACAACCAAACCAAAAGGCATGGGCGTCGGACTATCCATTTCGCGCACGATTATCGAAGAACATGGCGGAACAATTTGGACCGAGCCAAATCCGGAAGGCGGAACAATTTTTCGGATAACCCTACCTTCAGTTGCCCAAGAGGAAGCGACCAATGCCGGCTAGTCGGCTCGTGCACGTTATCGACGATGACGAGGCTTTACGGGATTCGCTACGGTTTTTGCTGACGTCCGCAAAAATTGAGGTGAAAACCTATGAATCTGCCACGGCCTTTCTCGCGGCCCTCCCACAGATCAAAGGCGGATGCATTATCACGGACGTGAAGATGCCCCAGCTCAGCGGAATCGAATTGCTGCGCAAATTAAAATCTATGTCAATCGATCTGCCTGTAATCGTGATGACCGGGCACAGCGATGTATCCATTGCAGTCCAAGCCATGAAAGAAGGTGCGGTCGACTTTCTTGAGAAGCCATATGATGACGAAAGCTTACTCGGGGCCGTCCGCTTGGCCCTCGACCGCTATGGCAAAGAAGCGAATAAGCTAGTCGAAAAGGCCCAGATCAGAGAAAGGTTTAACTCTCTTTCGCGGCGGGAGCGTGAGGTATTGGAAGGTCTGATCGCGGGTCACCCCAATAAGATTATTGCCTCAAACCTTAAGATCAGCCCTAGAACGGTCGAAATCTATCGCGCACACGTTATGACCAAGATGAACGCAGACAATATTTCAGATCTGGTTCGTATGAGTCTCGTGGCGCGGTTGTTCGAGAAAGATTAGGCCAAGTTCGACTGATTGCTCTCTTGAACTTTACGGTAGATCAAAGAAGTCTGCACCGGTTTGTGCGTCTTGTTGCCATGCGAGCTTAATTTTACGAAAAAAAATCACGCCATAGATGAAATCTCAACCAGCTAACACCCGCTGCAAATCCGATCGCAAAGACAAACATTAGGACAATTCCAAAGATTTGAAACCCCTCAGGCGTAGATGGGAGACTCATGGCGTCAGGACGAAGTCCGATCAAAGACTTATATATCTGCATCTCAAGCTGATTCTCGAATAAGAATTTCCTGATCGCTAAGATCCATTTATATGGAAGAAAGAAGGCCCACATCAAATAACATGCGAGCCATATTGTTAGTATAATTGGACCTGGTTTAAATAACTTGTCGACTTGCATGGGCGGCCACTCCAATTTGAAACTCCGCCTTTTTCGCAATGAGCTTTGCGTTATAGTCTCAGTTATTCAGCCGCTTTTCAATTTCATAAACAGGAAGCTTTATCCAATCTTTTTCGATTTCTTCCTTAAGAGCTTCGCGAACAACCGCCGTGTAAACGCGCCGAATCATTCCGAGAGCTCGCGGCGGCGCAACCAAAATCAGATGTTTCACCTTACCCTCCCTCACCGCTCGATCGATGCGCTCAGCGAGCTTCTCCAAAAATTTTTGCTCGGCTTTGTCATGAAAATCAGGCTGTTCAAGTGCACTTCGGCTGCCTCCGACCGACTCATGAACGCGAGGCGGTTTATCTGAGCCTAGTTCACGGGTAGGCTTGTTCTCGTGTTGGTATTCTTCGATCACCTTAAGCTGTGGAAATACCTCGTCTCCTATATTGGAGAGAACCAAGGCCTTTCCACCATCACAAATAACAGCCCAATCTCCGGATTTTAGTTTGAATTTTGACATCTTTTTCCTTGCAGAAGTATTTGGTGTTCGGTGCAGAATAATTCACTCTACGCAATCTTCAAACGATCGTGAATGGCCCGTCAATGTTGCAGCGATAGCGTCAATTATTTACTCAAACGGGCGGAGCCTTTGGTGCTTCATTTCGACTTTCCGAGACATTTTTGTAATGCTACAAAAATTGATGCTTCTCTCCTTTGATTGAGATCAATTCTGTTTCGTTGAAACAGAATTCGAGACATCATTCATTTTTTGAGCCAAATCAATGCTTTTTTTCGTCTTTCGCTTCACTTTCTTTGAGATTGACCTTTTCTGGATAATACTGGAACGAAAAATGAGTTCTATGCTGCTAGAAGGCTCAAATTGGACACCTTTTCTATCAGCAGTTTTAATTGTTGCAATTACGAATGAATACTTCTTTGGTTTACTCCCCTCCACTTCCAGCAGACAAAGTTCTTTCCTCGAAACATTTTAAATCACGCAGGAGAGCGCAGTGAACGTCTTGCATATAATGACACCGAAAGTCATCTCGGTCTCCCCAGAAGCGACCGTTCAGCAAGCGATTGAACTGATGCTGAAACACCGGATTAGCGGCCTACCGGTCATCGACAACAATAATCTGGTCGGTATTGTAAGCGAAGGCGATTTTATGCGCCGCGCAGAAATAGAAACAGATCGAAAGAGAAATCGCTGGCTGGGATTACTCCTAGGACCCGGTCGACTTGCTGATGACTACATCCATTCGCACGGTCGTAAGGTCAAAGAGATCATGACGCGGGATCCGGTTAGTGTCACGGAAGACACCTCTCTAGAGGATGTTGCGCGTTTAATGGAGCGCCACCATATCAAGCGGTTGCCTGTCACTCGCGATAAGACAGTTATTGGAATGGTAACTCGAGCTAATTTAATTCAGGCGATTGCTTCACGCGGCCATGCGATTCCTCCTTTGACGGATAGCGATCAGGCAATTCGCACACGGATTTTAGGCGAAATCGAAAAACAGCCTTGGGCTCCGGTTCCTCTCATCAATATTACGGTGAATGATGGAATCGTCGAGGTGTTTGGCGTCGTCACTGATGGCCGGCAGAAAGAAGCACTACAGGTACTGATCGAAAATACTCGCGGCGTAAAAGCAGTGAAGAATGAAATTTCCTGGATCGAGCCGTTATCCGGGACAGTTATCTTGCCTGCGGAGGAAAACGGCAAAACAAATTCAACCGGTCAGTAATCTCGACGTTCTCTTAAACATTATGCACTTTGACATCTATCGAGTGGTCGGCTCCTGCAGATACTTCAGGTACGCAATTAACGCACCAATGTCATCGGGACGAAACTTGAATTCCGACATTTCAGCGTGGCCAACAATGATTCCTTCAGCCAATGCTTCCGCGAGAGATTCGACGGGATAGTGACGACCGAGGGTCCGAAACGGAGGTGCTTTTGCATACGGAGAAATATCGGAGCGAGCGATGGCATGACAGGCTGAGCAATACTTCGAAGCTATCGTAAAACCGCGGCTTTCTAGCTCGGAAAAATCCTGCGCTCGCAAACGAATTGGCTTGCTGAACACGAGAGCAAAAAGTACGGCTATTCCCAGCGCTTTTAAAAACAGACGTTGTCTATGGATAGAACCGTTTATCATTCAAATAAGACCAAAGTCCAACTTATTGACGCATACCCCAAACAAAGCATTTTGCCCGAAGATCCCATAGCGAGATCCATAATCTGAATAGGATATATGAATAGGTGTCATTTCTGATTTTAACTATTTCTCTATCAATGTCGCAATGGAGCCTATCTTTTGTTTAAAATTTCGACTTAGGACGCTGCGCATTTTTGAGATCGGAGATCGCTAATGCAATGCCTGCGCCCAAGGCAAGAATATAAATCGCTCTTTTCGTACTGAGAGTGCGGAAGCCTTCAAAAACGGATCGAAGTAGATAAGGATCTAATAAGCTTCTCGAAATCGTTTGATCGAGAGACGTTTCTAATCTTTTTTGCTTCAATCTCCTTTTGCGTAGCGTTAAAATAAGATACGAACTCAATGCGGCTAAGACATAAATAGCTGCGAGTGAAAGATAAGCACAAATAGCACCGTAGCGCTGCTCAGAAAAAATAAATAACGCGATCGAAGCAAAAATAATTCCTGCTGCGGTGGCAGCTAATGCTATCCCGCCTAGAATCACTGATCCAGCTAACGAACCCACTCTTGATTGTAAATAATTGCGCATCCGTCGCTACCTAGTGAATACTATTTCCGCAAAAGCGCTCCCACCAGCATTCCTAAGCCAGCGGCGGCTGCGAGAGACCCGAAGGGATGCTTTCGAACGGTTTCATCCACCGTCGATACCAGCTGATCGCCCGTCTCGTGAAGAGTAGCAGCCAACTTGTCTGTTTTTTCTTCAAGCGCGCTTATGGCGGTACGCCATTCGGACGCAATCTTTTCGCTGATTTTGTTTTCCTTATTATTCAGCATTTCAAGAAGCGTGTCCGCAAGTTGTCGGATATCGCGTCGGATTGTTTCTACCTCTTCCAGCAAATCGCTCGCCATGTTATTTTTCCCTATTGATATTTTGCTGTAAATTTACAGGTCACTACTATTTCGTTGCTTTGAGATAGATCAAGAAGAACACTTTCACGAAAAAGAGAAAAATGAACTCTGATTTCCTGAATCGTGACCGCTTTCATCAGTTGATCTAGTATCCCTTGGGGGCCATCCAAATCAGTGCCAACGTCAAGACTATGCTGAAAAGAAGCACGAGTAGAATGGTGAACAACATCGAACCTTTTGATATTGAATCCATCTTCGTGATCTCTCCCCTCCTTTGAAACCAGGATTGATCTTAAATTAATGGCGCAATGGGCGGGAGCATTGATCTCGATCAATCGAAATAGAATTTAAAGTCCGATTGATAATCATCAAGGGATAAGTACAGCCGCTCCTTCAAACCGCCCCTGGCGCAAGTCCGATAGCGCCTTATTAGCGGCATTTAACGGGTACTGAGCAGTCTTGGTCTTTAATTTAACTTGAGGGGCAAGCTTCAGAAAATCGGTTGCATCCTGACGTGTAAGATTGGCGACAGAAACGATTTGTCGCTCTTCCCACAGAAGGCGATATGGGAAACGCGGGATATCGGTCATATGAATTCCGCCACAGACCACACGGCCTCCTTTTTTGATATTCTTCAATGCTGTTGGAATTAACGCGCCGACAGGGGCAAAAATGATCGCGGCATCAAGCAATGTTGGAGGTTGTTCGTTCGATCCGCCTGTCCATATTGCTCCAAGCTTTTTAGCAAATTTTTGGGCTGAATGATCCTTCGGGCGCGTGAAAGCATACACATCCCGTCCTTGCCATTTGCAAACTTGGGCAATGATGTGTGCAGCGGCCCCGAAGCCATATATTCCGACTGATTGTGCAGGCCCCGCCGCAACCAATGAGCGCCATCCGATAAGCCCCGCGCACATAAGTGGCGCTGCGGCTATTGGATCAGCGTATGCTTGCAAATCAAAAACATATGAGGAATCGGCGACGATATGAGTGGAAAATCCACCATCTCGCGTGTACCCGGTGAAGAGAGGCTGATCACATAGGTTTTCTCTTCCTGAGGAACAATAGGGACATTGTCCACAGGTGCGAGCGAGCCATGGGACGCCAACACGTTGGTCGATTTTGAATCCGGCTACACCGGGTCCGATTCCGTCGACGCGACCGACAATTTCGTGACCAGGAATCAAAGGTATCTTTGGATTTTTCAAATCGCCGTCAACAACATGCAGATCGGTCCGACAGACAGCGCAAGCTTCTATCTTCAGCCTCACCTCACCCTCTTGAGGCTCAGGATTATCGAGCTCTTGAAGAACGAGAGGCTTTCCGATTTTATGCAGAACCATTGCTTTCATGATCGGAACGATCCGCATGGCAGAGACATGAAACAATTCCAGACCATCGAGCAACTTTTTAAAAGTATCTTCAACTTACAATCTGTGGCCTTCCGAAAAGTCAGCGGGTCTTAATTTATTTGTTTTTCGGTACACGTAACCACGTCAGTGAGAGGATAGGCCACAAATTTAATTAATAACACTCGTACTGATCTGTCCAATATGATGCGTCCACCTGTTGCAGGAAGTTATTCCAGATGTAAACGATTCCAGAGTGTTGCAAACAGTAATCCGATAACAAAGGCAATTGCCGAAGTAAAAATGACTAGTCCGGCAGCTAAACCGAGGTTGAACGGCTGAATTACGTAGATGGGTTGAACGAAGTGAATCCAAAAGATGAAGTTGATGATCGCCTGAGCCCAACCTAACGCCACCAAAACAGACCAGCATAAATGCCAAAATCCAGCTAAAACGGCTAATGTTATTGCCGCTTTTATTGGATGAATCGACTTCATAACTGATGTCTCTCTATAATCTTGAATAATGAGAATAGAGCCAACCATTATGAGTTCTTTGATTTAGGTCAAAAGAGGAGCGTGGGTCATGCTTGTTATGCATGCAATGACACCGAACGTGATATCGATTTCACCCGAAGCCACGATTACAGATGCGATCAACTTAATATTGCAGAACCACATCAGCGGGCTCCCCGTCATTGATGAGAGTGGATGTCTGGTGGGTATTGTGAGCGAAGGTGATTTCCTGCATCGGGTAGAACTAGGCATGGAGCGCAAACGGAGTCGATGGCTAGGTTTGTTACTAGGGCCCGGTACGCTTGCAAATGAATACGTACATTCTCATGCACGCAAAATTAAAGAGATCATGACGTCAGATCCGGTGACTGTTACAGAAAGCACTCCTCTAGAAGAAGTTGCCCGATTGATGGAACGTCATCAGATAAAGCGCTTGCCTGTAGTGCGCGGCAAGAAAGTAGTTGGCATGATTACGCGAAACAATCTCATTCAGATAATGGCCACGCGAGGACGCGCGATTCCACCCCTAACCGATGATGACCAATCCATTCGCTCAACAATTTTGAACGAAATTGCAAAGCAGCCTTGGGCTGTTAACTCTTTGCTCGTTAACCTCACCGTACATAATGGTATAGTTGAACTTTTCGGTGCCGTGAATGATGAGAGAACGCAAAAAGCGGTGATTGTACTCGCAGAAAATACTAGGGGCGTCAAAGCGGTCAAAAATGAGATTGTCTTCATGAACCCGACTGACATGGTCCTCGATTGAACTCGAAAGAATTTCTATCGATCAGATCCGAGAAGTCGGGACAATAGAATGGATCTGACAGGCTGGCGACGATGGTCGCAACTAGACACAGAGTTTTGATTTCTATCGATACCGATTGCATCATTGCATCGTATTGGTGGAATTATTGTTGGGTTTCTCCTTACGGCGGAGACAAGAAGAGCTCCTGTAAAAAGCTTCTTGTATTACCCATCACAAGCAGCTCGAGTGCTAGCACTACTATTGCTGAAATCTAGTCTGAACCCATGACTGACACTGAAATTCAGGAAAATGTGTTTGCGTATCTTATGGATCCTAATACGCATCACGGCGTTAGTGTCGAGCGCATAGATACGCATGCTGCCTCCGTATTTCTGGCGGGCGACTATGCATATAAGGTGAAACGGGCCGTTGCATATCCGTATCTTAATTATTCAACGATGGAAAAGCGAAAAATCGCATGTTTCAAAGAATTGGAAATTAATCGCAGATTTGCTCCTGACCTTTATTTAAAAGTCATTCCAATTACCTCCCAATCCAATGGCAAACTAGCCCTCGATGGCGGAGGTAAGCCTGTCGAATGGACAGTTGTCATGAAGCGATTTGATGAGCACGCCACCCTCGACCGTCTAGCCGAAAATGCGTTGATCACAGAAGAGCTTGCGGAACAACTTGGGCGAACGATCGCCGAGCTGCACGCGCTAGTGCCAACGATTGATCCCATTCCATGGCTTCAATTTATTCCCCTGATTATTGACGACAACGATGCGGCACTTCGTGAAAGAGCTGACTTGTTTCCACCCGCGGACGTCAACTTACTTCGTCTGAATTCCGGGTCCGCCTTGAGAAAAATCATGCCGCTGCTCAAGAAGCGCGGTCAATTAGGCTTTATTCGCCAAGTGCATGGCGATTTACATCTCGGAAACGTCGCATTAATTGACGGCAAAGCAACCGTTTTCGATGCGATTGAATTCGATCCTCTGATCGCCGCGGGCGACGTCTTGTACGATCTTGCATTTATGCTGATGGATCTTATTGAACGCGGCCTTCCGGCAATCGCGAATATCGTACTTAACCGTTATCTTATTGAGACTAAACGAGACGAGAATCTAGATGGGTTAGCGAGTCTGCCCCTATTCTTGTCAATTCGAGCAGCCATCCGGGCCAAGGTAGCTGTCGCCCGTCTTGCCCAGATGAAATCAAAAGATTCTTCTACGGTGGCAAGCCAGGCCCGGACTTATTTCGGTCATGCGGTCGGCTTTCTTTCGCCAGCAGCACCAAAACTAGTTGCTATTGGAGGCCTTTCGGGAACAGGAAAATCGGCATTAGCCCGGCTAATTGCGCCAAAGATCATGCCAGCTCCTGGCGCAATTGTCATTCGTTCCGATATCGAACGAAAAATTATGTTCGGAGTGCCGGAACTCAAACCCCTTCCTCAAGAATCGTATGCACCAGCGGTTAGTGCACGCGTCTACGAAATACTTGCTCAGAAGGCGCAGCGCGTAATTTTGGCGGGTCATTCGGTTGTCGTCGATGCCGTTTTCTCTTCTGTTGGAGAACGCCATGTAATTCGCGAGATTGCGAAGAATTGCGGAATTGAATTTGTCGCACTTTTTTTGGAGGCTGATTTGAGAACTCGTCTAAATCGTATAATGGCAAGAATACATGACGCTTCAGATGCCGATGCGGAGATAGCAGAACGTCAGCAAGCCATGCAGATTGAACCTATCGACTGGCATCACATCGATGCCAACCGCGACAAAAATGATACCCTCACGCAAGCTATTGCAGTGTTGGAAAGATAGACCTCCTGGTTAAATTGCAGACGGCGTTAAATATGTAACTAAAATGCTGGACCGATCGGACGTTTGACCAGATGATCGTTGACGGCTTTGACGCCCGCAGTACTTTCAGCTGCAACGCGAACTGCTTCCTTTTCAGCGTCTGAATAAACGACACCCGATATGTCAACGACACCGCCCTCGACGGAGATGTTCAATAATTGCGTATGAGCCCATGGCTGCTTTTTCAAGTGGGCAATGATCCTATCCCGGATCATCGAATCCTGCATTGGTATATCTAACCGTGGACGATCACGATCACTCGTAAAGGCATGAACAAGATTGGCCCGAGTTACAATTCCGATGAGAGCCCCATTCGCCACGATCGGCACGCGCTTGATGGAATGACTTTCGAGAATATCCGCAATCTCTCTCAGCGGTGTCTCCGATCCGGCGGTGATTACATTTCGAGTCATCACTTCTTCGACTTTTTGCGCATGCGCTTTTACATACTCGCTCGCAAGAATGTGATCTCCACTTATTAGCCTTAGCCACCAAGATTGCCGACGATCGGTTGCGGTTTCATAACGACGCATGAGATCGCCTTCGCTGATCATCCCTACTAGCTTCCCACTGGCATCGACCACGGGCGCCGCGCTGATATGATTTTTCAGTAGAAGCTTTGCCGCCTCCCCTACTGAAATGCCTGGTTTTACGGTGATCACTGGGCTCGTCATTACATCGCGCGCAATCATAGATTCTTCTCCTTCAATACTAAGTTGCGTCGGTCAGCTCTTTCTAAATCCCCCCTCGACGGAACAACTAGATTGCAATTTTCGTCAAAAGCAATTTCATCAGCCTTGATCTAGCTCAATTTGCAACTCTTTCGAATCGAGTCTTTTAAAGTATCAGGCACGCGGGGGCATTTTTGCACGCGCCAACCGACAAGGATCGAAACGACCTTGCATTGCCCGGCTCGGGAAAAACGATATTCAATAAATTCTGTTAATCAAGTCTTCGCGATATCTTCTGAAGCCTATTTTTTCTTTTGATTAGGGTGTTCCACAGTTCATCCTTTAATTTTAGCCGTCGAAAAATCGTTCTTATCGTAAATTGATCCGGTCGTAGTCCTTTTCTGACTTCGCTCCACTCAAGCGGAGTTGATACGGTTGCAGCGGGATACGCTCGTAGCGAATAGGGCGCTGCCAGCGTTTGTCCAATACTATTGCGAAGATAATCTAAATAGATCTTTCCTCCTCTTTTTGCGGGATGACGTTCTAACGTGGTCAGTGACGGAAGCTCACGATTTATTCTGAGCGCAATCTTTCTAGCGACCTCGCGGACGTACTCAAAGTTTTCCTTCCCTACGAGTGGAAGAAATATATGCATCCCAGCCTTGCCTGATGTCTTTACAACGCTTTTTCCTTCTGCAGACTCAATGATGTCATGAGTGAATCGTGAAACTGTGATGACATCCTCAAAAGACCGCCTCCCGGGGTCCAAATCAATCGTCAAAAAGTCGGGCTTGTGAATGTCTTCGATTCGGGAACTCCAGGGGTGCATTTCGATGCATCCGAGATTTGCCAGATACAGCAGCGTTTGTTTGTTGTCACAAACGATGTAATGAACGGTGCGCTGCGTGCTTTTTGCGCGCATCGGAAATGTTCTTACAAACTGCGGAAGATGATTTGGATCCACATTTTTTTGAAAAAAACTACTGCCCTTAATCCCATTCGGATGCCGATTTAAAACCATCGGTCGTCCTTTTAAATAGGGAAGAATAAGATTTGAGATCCGATCATAATATTGGATCACGTCTCCCTTCGTGTAACCCTCACTTGGCCAAAACACCTTATCGAGATGCGTGAACACATTGTTGATATTGGTCATGGCTGGCTACCTCTTAGCCGGCAACGTTTTTTCTCTCGTGACGCTTACCGCGCGCTTGTCGTCGCGCAGACCGACGAATGCTGGATGCCGCATCTGACCATCGCGGGTCCATTCCGTGAATTTCACTTCACCTACAAGCTGCGGCTCGATCCATGTCGTTGCATTTTCTTCCGGGATCTCTTGATCAAATGGTTTGTCGCTCCGGATTAGCGGTTTCATCTTCTCGTAAATCATTCTTAGCGCAGCCGAATCAAACCCTGTGCCGGCGCGCCCGACATAAGACCAGCCTTTTTTATCGCGAACCGCTAACACCAAGGAACCAAAATAGCGCCGCGAACCGCTCGGTTTCGTAAAACCTACAATTACGACTTCCTGACGCAATGTCGTTTTTATCTTTAACCATTCGCGGGTCCGCCGGCCAGAGTGATAAATACTCAGTGTCAGCTTTGCCATAATACCTTCGAGGCCAGCTCGCTTTGCCTTCTCAAAGAACCACTTGCCTCTTTTTGATACGTGCTTGCTGTATTTCAAAAACTGGTCTTTGGGTAAAACGCGTTTGAGCAAGCTCTTCCGTTCAATCAGTGGCCGCTCGCGCAGATCTTTTCCATCGAGGAAAATCAGGTCAAAAACGCAATAACACAATTTGATTTTTTCACTTCGAACATTTTGTAGTAATTGAAATCTCGAAAGGCCATTTTTATCGAAGGCCACAAGTTCGCCGTCTAGGACGGCCGTATGTTTCAACTTTTTGAGGGCCGCTGCGACAGGCATATAAATTTTTGTGACATTTTTTCCGCCGCGAGAAAAAAGTGTCACGTCGTCATCCACAATCCTTGCGATAATCCGAAATCCATCCCATTTTGTTTCGAATACCCACTTCTCGTCGTCAAACGCCGAATCGACCAATGTGGCGAGCATCGGCTTGAGCATTGACGAGGGGATCTTTTCGGTTTTCACGGTTCATCTCGATCGCGCAGGACGCTTAGCCTTGACGACGTCGGGAAGTTTTCGTCCTGAAATTACGGATCTCTCATTGCGTATAATGTCCTTTGAGCTTGCAAATTCGTCTCGTTTTTTGACGAGAAGCCACTGGTTTGGTCGGCGCATCCGGATCAGCGAAAATCCGCCCGCCAGCTTTTTGCCATTTAGAATGAGACTGAAAGATCCTTTCCGCAGCATTTCAAGAAGCGATTCTTCGCTTTCCTGATTTGCTCCTTCATAGGTGCCCCGGTCCCAAATGATTACATCGCCAGCGCCATAGTTTCCTGCCGGTATATTTCCTTCGAAGTCCTTATAGTCATAAGGATGGTCCTCGACACGAATACACAGTCTCCGATCCTTGGGATTTAAAGATGGCCCCCTTGGAATTGCCCAGCTCTTTAATACCCCTCCCATTTCCAGTCGAAGATCATAATGAAGATGGGATGCACGATGTTTTTGAACAACGAAAATCAACCGGTTTCCGCGCTTCTTGCTGGTTCCTTTCGGCTCCGGCGATGTCGAGAAATCTCGCTTTTTTCGATATCTACTGAGATCGATCGCCCTCATATTGAAAACTCTCAGGATCAAACAACCGACAGATTCACGAAACTTCCGAATGATTCTTTGACCGCAGCAATTTTCAATTTAGTAACTCAAATTCGCGCACGAAATGCGGCGCAAAGAATACTGCACCAATCTCGAAAATATTGGTATATTTGCTCTACTCTTCCTTGATGCAGATCAAACCTGGTAGACTTATTGTATTGCTAGACTTTCCCAAATTTGGAGGGAATTATGTTTGCACATGCACAGCG
>Ga0209048_10001119_pt1 | contig 27985 bp, 27 predicted proteins | sample FrelakmetCRP12CR_FD_187146 | JGI IMG/M metagenome (GOLD analysis project Ga0209048, IMG submission 187146) | Freshwater lake sediment microbial communities from the University of Notre Dame, USA, for methane emissions studies - CRP12 CR (SPAdes)... | ecosystem: Environmental > Aquatic >... | reverse complement strand
CGGTGCAATGGCAACGAACCTTCGGGCAAAACAGGGTATGGATGCCATTGCACACCTCTGCGTTCCCGAGATCCAGCACCAGACTGCTCCGATCGTACTCATTGACGGAATACGGGGAGATGCGGAAGTGACCCTGTTCCGCAGGGTATTTCCCGGTTTTTTGCTCATCAGGATTGACTCTTCATTTGAAACGCGGCTGGCACGGATCCGGGTTCGCGGTCGGTTGGATGATTTTTCATCGGCGAGTGAACTCCGCACACGGGATGAGCGTGAACTGAGCTGGGGCTTAGGTAATGCCCTGAACGATGCAGATGTGCATATTTCCAATGAGGGAACGCTTGCAGAATTCAGTGCTGCAGTACATGCCTTCTTTGAATCCCGGGAGCATGAGCAATGACCCTGAAACCCTATTTCTCCTCTTCTGCAAAGGTCTGGGATGATATTTCATGGGTGTACGGTATACAGGAGGCAGGGTATTCAGGATGGGAGATTGTCAGCGACGGGAATTACCAGCTGGCAAATCCTGATTGTTTTTCAAAAATTCAGGAAGTGATTACGGCAACCGGGCTGGGAGTCACCGTACATGCACCGTATGGTGACCTTAACCTCGCAACCCTCAACGATCCAATCTGGCGTGAATCTATTCGGCAGGTCTGCACCTGTATTGAACATGCATCAGCACTCACGGACAAGGTGACCATCCATCCGGGTTACCTGTCCCCGGTTGGTAAACTCCTGCCCCGCAAAGTCTGGGATCTCCAGAAGGAAGCGCTTAAACAAATCGGCAGATGTGCGGTTGAGCACTCGGTTCTTGCCTGCCTTGAAAATATGATCGGTGTTAAGGAATTCCTCTGCAGGGACCCTGAAGAACTCATTGGTATGACAGAAGGAATTGAGGGTATTGGCATGACCTTTGATTTCGGGCATGCGAATACGGTTGGAAAAGTTGAGGATTTTTTAAAATATACCGGAAAGGCACATCACATTCACATCCATGATAACCGGGGAATGTCTGACGAACACCTGGCGCTTGGCGATGGAACTATTAACTGGCCGGTCGTAGGTAAGACCATCGCTGCACAGTATGACGGTGTGATTGTTATTGAAGGCAGGTCAATTGAGGAAGCAAAGAAGAGTCTTTCAGTATTCAGGAGATTTTTTGTATGAGCGGTGAAACCCTGCATGTTTATTTCCTCGGAACCGCCGGGGCACTACCGACCCCACAGCGAAACCCGCCCTGCATCATGATCCGCCGGGGATCTGATACCATCCTCTTTGACTGTGGTGAAGGCGCACAGCAGCAGATGATGCGTTCACGGTGTGGTTTTTTGGTAAATGCGGTGTTTATCTCCCACTGGCATGCCGACCACTTTTTAGGTCTTTTTGGTCTTGTCCAGACTATGTCATTCAACGGCAGAACAGAGCCCCTCACAATTTATGGTCCGGAATGGGTGCATGAGTTTGTTGCCGTACTCAAACAGGTTGCACGGTTCAATCTCAAATTCCCCCTGGAATCACAGGAACTGGGACCGGGTTCCTGGGTGAGGTTTGATGGCTACACCATTACAGCGTTTGCAGTAAAACACGGGCTTCCGTCACTTGGTTATATTCTGGAAGAAGACTCCCGTCCGGGCAGGTTCAACCGTGACCAGGCCATTGCTCTTGGTGTCCAACCCGGCCCGCTCTTTGGGAGGCTCCAGCGAGGGGAAAGCATCCGGACTGGGAGTGGTGATGCCATAAGGGAAATTCTCCCGGCACAAGTCATGGGCCCCCCTCGTCCCGGGCGCAAGATCGTCTATACCGGTGACACCCGGGTGGTGCACATGCAAATCCGGGATATTGCCCATGATGCGGATCTTCTGATCCATGATGCAACCTACGATGAGTCTGAAGCTGAGCGGGGTGCGGAGTTTTTCCATGCAACAGCAACACAGGCAGGAGAAGCTGCTGCAGTCCTGAATGCCCGGACGCTTGCGCTTGTACATACCAGTTCACGTTATCCGGATGCACAGGTTCACATCAGTGAAGCAAAGAAAAAATTTTCAGGAAATGTAATCGCACCCAATGATCTTGATGTATTCGAGATTACTTTCCGGGATGAAATTTAGACGATTACGATATTCTCGCAATCCACGAGTATTTCCTCCTCTCTTCTCAAAAGAATGAGGCAATGCAAGGGGAACAACCATTGATTGCCAACAAATGTGATGACCGCTGCTGCTCCCGAAAGGACGCACCCTCTGGCGTGTCCAATTACTAAAAATTTTTTAAACCACCCATACCCCTGAAGGCCTTTGAGAGGCTCTGAAGCGAAATTTTTCTTAAAATGATACGATGCTATTTTTTTTAAAAAGGTGTAAGAGCAGCGCTGCCCGGGTATTTATAAAAAGAGCCACAGTAGACGAGCATGCCCGATACCATGAGCTTAAACGTCACCACGCCCAAACTATTGAGCAATCGGCTTAGCTTCGTTATGCAATGATGCAATTCGATCAAATAACAACAATGCAGGAAACAAATACGCTTCGCTGTGTGTGGTGAAAACAATGGAAAATACTACGGTAATTGTCTATCGGCTTGGTGCAGGATGCGACCTTTCCGATGTTGAGGAAGGAAAGACCTACCAGGCAAAAGTGCAGGGTTTTGCAACGTTCGGGATGTTTGCACAGATAAACGACCGGATCAAGGGACTTGTCCACAAGAGTAACATCAAGGCAGAACATAAGGAACGGGACCCGATCCTTGTCAGGGTCCGCCAGATACGCCCAAATGGCAATATCGATCTGGAAGAAGTCCTGCTCCAGGTCTACCAGGTACAGGCAGTGGATCGAAAATCCACGACAGTAAACATTGCTGACCTGAGGGATAAAGTAGGAAAGACTGTTGCCATTGAAGGGGAGATCTCGCAGATCAAACAGACCAGCGGTCCAACCATCTTTACGATTGTTGACGAGACCGGGACCCAGAATGCGGCTGCATTTATTGAAGCCGGCGTCCGGGCATATCCCGAAGCTGAGCTTGACAATATTGTCAAGATCATCGGCGAAGTCATGATGCGCAATAACCAGCTGCAGATTGAAGTTGACTCCCTGTCTGTCCTCACGGATGAAGATGCAGACGCGGTAAAACTCAGGATAGAAAAAGCACTGGATGTAAGGTCGGAACCAGAAAACATCCCGCTGCTGGTAAAAAGCGATGTGTTAGAAAAGCTCCGCCCTGAGATGAAGAAGATCGCAAAAATTATCCGGAAAGCGGTCTTTACCTCCCAGCCGATCATCCTTCGCCATCATGCAGATGCGGATGGCATCTGTTCAGCAGTGGCAATAGAACAGGCCGTGGTCTCGCTCATAAAAGAGAGCGGCGGTGACTTTGATGCAGATCACTTCTTATTCAAACGTGCCCCGTCAAAAGCACCTTTCTACGAGATTGAAGATATCACCCGCGACCTTGACTTTTCCTTAAAAGACCATATCCGCTTCGGGCAGAAGATGCCGCTGGTCCTCCTGACGGACAATGGCTCAACAGAGGAAGACGAACCTGCCTACAAGATTGCCAGCGTTTATGATATTCCCTTTGTGGTTATCGATCACCACCACCCGGATGCGACGATCGATAAGTACCTCAGGGGCCATGTTAACCCCTACCATGTTGGCGGGGATTTCGGGATTACTGCAGGAATGCTTGGCACTGAAGTAGCACGGTTGATCAACCCGAAGATTGAATCTGTTATCCGGCATCTACCAGCTGTGGCCGGTGTGGGTGACCGGAGCGAAGCTGAGGAACGAACGCTCTTCCTTGCCCTCGTCCGTGACCAGTACACTGAAGCAGCCTGCAAGGATATCGCCCTTGCACTTGACTACGAGCAATTCTGGCTTCGTTTCAATGATGGCAGGGAAATTATCAAGGATATCTTAAACCTGACCGGAAATCCTGAACGACACAAAAAACTCGTGGCACTGCTTGTGGAAGGTGCAAATACCATGATCGAAGACCAGATGAGCGCCTGCATGCCTCATGTGGTTCCGCGGGTACTCAAAAACGATGCGCACCTGTTCTGTATCGATGTCGAGATCCATGCTCACAAGTTCACATTCCCACCGCCAGGTAAAACGAGCGGAGAAGTGCATGACCGTCTTTGCAGGAAGAATGTGGGTAAACCGGTTGTCACCATTGGATTTGGTCCTGACTTTGCGGTGCTGCGGTCACGCGGCGTGCTCATGAATATCCCCCGAATGGTAAGGGAGCTCAAAAATGAGATACCCGGTGGCGGAATAAGCGGTGGCGGGCACCTTGTTGTTGGCAGTATCAAGTTCGTGGAAGGTATGCGCGACATGGTTCTCGAAGCGCTCATCAGTAAAATATCAGATGCTCCTGTTCAACCTTAAAAATTTACCCGTAATTTTTTAAAATACCCTCAATACTGCTCCCAAATGCTTATAACTCAGAGTAATCAAGTGCACTGAAAAAAGCTCAGCCGGAGCCCCTGATATATAATTTCTGGTCAGATTTTTTGGGTAGCAGGAGAAATAAGACTGAATTTTTTGTACAATAATCAGATATATATATATACAAATTGACATATATGAGTTTTAAATGCTGAGGAGCAACATGTCAACCACAAAAAAAATTCGTGAGACGTACAACGAAACCCAGCACAAAATTGTCCAGTACCTTAATTCGGGTATAACCAAGGGTAAACACTATTTCAAATCGAAATACATTGCAAAAGAACTCGGGTTATCCCCTAAAGAGGTTGGTACAAATATGGCGATCCTTGCTGACATCTGTAAGGAACTCGACATTATACGTTGGAGCTATTCGAACAGTACGACGTGGATGGTCACGCCGCGGGCGATGTAACGAGCGCCCATTCATTTCTTTTTTTTATTATGGAAAAAGTTCTGGAGTTTGAATCAGAGGTAGAATTCGTTGCAGACATCAATGATCACAAAGATTGCCTGATGTCACAGGATCCTACGCAGGAGAACCCGAATGCTCTCTGGTTCAATATTGACATTCCCAAAGGGCACATGGTAAAAGCTGGTGACCGTGTGCGGGTTACCGTTGAAAAAATCTAGATCACCTATCTCAACAGTGTACTCTTCTTCTCCCCTCTTTACGATACCGTGCGAGGTCAACCGGAGTTACAGTGGACGGTAGGCATCGTAATAAGTCCGGGGAGTCTCGAACGTGATCCGGTAAGAATCGACAGATGTAGCGCTGATGATCATGTAGAGTTCCTTATTTGATAGCTGGATGATCCGGTAGGCGTTCCCCTGGTTGAGGATCTCAACACCTTCAATGATGGTGCCGTCAGAAGCATTGCAAAGGAGCAGGCGGAAGTTGCCATATTGGGGGCTCGTATTTGCCACAACAGAAATGTTCAACACCCAGAGTGGGTAGGGAATGGTAAATTTCTGCGTAAGGCCGCCCCGTTTTTCCTCAATAAATGCAAAAGGAACCAGTTCCATATTACGCTGGAGAATATCCGAAGCCCCGAAATTTTCCATATTTTCAGGAAGTTTTAATCGAGGGTATGCGAGAGGTTTTTCAGAGTAATATATCCTGAAAAGCGTTGCTTCCGTAGGACGTGGGACTGGTGTAATTTCCTTGGAGGTGGGAGTGATGATGGTCTGGACAGGCAGGGGGATACGGGTCTGTTCAGGGAGCTGTGTGGCAACCGGAACCTGAGGCAAAATTGCAGAAATCGACTGCGGGTTTACCAGGATCGCAATTACGATAACGGTAATAATTCCGGCTGCAAAAAACAGGATATCTCCTTTTTCCACACAGAGTACTGATTTACTTTCTATAAAACTGTAAAGGTATTGCTCTGGTTTAATTACAAGATCGGAATTCAGGGTATCATATAGTAATTATCGAGATTCCTGACACAACAGTTTCTCTCAAGGATCGATACCCGGAAATATAAATCATTCCGGAGAATAAAGGATAAGTATGGAGCAGCCTGACCTTCGAACATGGATCATATTCTTCGTGATCGCATTGGGTGCGCTCCTCTGGGCAGTGTCCCTGTCTGCCAAGGGAGATATGATCTGGGTAAGTCTAATTCTGGTGATCGTCGTTTTGGGAGTTACGTTCTTCAAAATTTTTAACCAGATTTCTGCCAATGCATCAAAAAAGAAGGCGCAAAAAGAGCTTACCGATGATCTCCGGCGATTGACCGAATCAAGCGATGAGAATTCCGATATTGAAAACCGAAAAATTCATTGATGATCTCATGCATTACGCCCTTTAAATTCTGCCTCCGCGAAAGAGTATTTTCCGTCACCTTCAGAAGAGATATCGTTTTTTGGATGCCAACAATGATGATGATTGAGGTAACGATTAACTGACCTGAAAAGATTTTCAGATTAATTTTCAAATGAATTCTTCAGAGCCAAAAATCTCTAAAAAAGAAACCTATCATAACCCGGCGATCCGAAGCATCATCCCAATAAGTAATCCGGACATGGATGAGGAAGCAGCATACATCCCTATAAGAATATACCCGGCAATAACTCCGATTTTTAATGGTGTGTATGTCCGGTTCAGGTTAAGCCTGCGAATAACACGAACCGATTTTGCATACGGTGAAATCTGTGGTTTATTTTTTTTAATCCTGTTCATGGACTATCATCCTGCCCGATTGACAGTTTTTCTTCAGATGATGTTCGGGTATGGTCTCTTTTTTCACTGACGCCCGGCACTGATGCCCGGACATGTTGTATTATGATGATGTGAACTGGTAATATTTATATTTTTTTTTATGATAAAATTCAGTCACGCCGTTCGCACGCCATAAAATAATAATTGAAATTATTATGCTGATTGTTCACGATCTCATTTTTATTTCCTGATAATCAACAATAACAACCAATTCGGGATTTTTTTCCTCCATACTTCCTGTTAAAAGGATTGTATTACCATGGACCAGAAATTGTGACACAAGACTGGCGCCATGATATGAGGGTATAAGAAAACCATAAAAAAAGATAGGGAACAATTCATGTTGTCTAACTTTAAAAATATGGTTACCATAATCAAGACAGGCACACCTCGGAAATTACCTGTGTGATGAGAAAAAATTGGATGCAGACAAGACATAAAAAAGAGATGCTCAATGACGTATTCTGTTACCCTTATATCCTCTGATGAAAACGAACGACTGATGAATTTGTATCTTCCAAAAGTCCTTTATGAGGTCAAATCTGAAATTTATGGCTGCTGTATCAAGCTCCTTTCAGATGATCTGTCGATAAAGGAAACCTGGCAGGAAAACTTCTACCCGATGTTACAAAATATCCGTTCGCATGGCCGGCTCTTTGTGTTCAAAGATCCTTCCTATGAAAACGATACGGTTTTTTTTGATCCGCACTCAAAGTCTACATTCTTGATAAACTTCCGGAATTATGGCTGGATTAAGTCCATTGCGCTCAGTCTTGCCGGGGATATTCTTGAAGATGAGCATACCATTTATTCAGTGCACGGTGCCTGCCTGGATATAGAAGGAAAAGGTCTTTGCATCCTGGGAAATCCCGGAGCAGGAAAAACTACCCAGACCTATGGACTATTAAATGATCTCCATGTCCGTATCGTATCGGATGACTGGTTCTTTTCTCGGATTTATGGGACGGATATCCTTGCATATGGTTCTGAAAAAAATTTTTACATCCGAAAAGATCTCGCTACGGTATGGAAAGAATATGACGGACTTGTCCCCTGGGGGAATTTTGATAACGAGGGCAGGGCAGTTGCAGATCTCCGCTGGGTTATTGGTAAAGGCAGGGTTCTTCCCTTAACCACATTAAAGACAATGATTCTTCTCAAACGCGATCCCGACGATGCCGGCAAGGCACGGTCGGTCAGTCCCGATGAAGGTCTGAAACTGTTTGAAGACAATACCTATTTCAATCCCCATCTCCTCGTAAATGACTCCTTTAAAAAACACCTTCGGAAACAATATATCAGCAGTCTTCTGGAAAGGACTACTGTGTATCTTGTTAATACGACGACTTCTCCGCAGGAAACCCAGCGGTTGATACGATCCTTGGTTAATGTCCCCCAGGTACTGTAATATCATGACAGGAAGCAATAGTTGTGGTTTGTGTTCAGCGTTCGTTATAAAAAAAAATCCTGCAAAGGTTAAAAAAATAAAAAAAACCATATGGATGCTATTCCATCCTGGCCCTATTCGACAAAGTCACCATGGTAGCTGTGAGCAGCCAGTATATCGATTACCTGTTTTTCCTGTTTCCTGTCCCTTAATCCGGGCGTTGATGCGACCTCTTCTTTCCAGATCTTTTCAAGTGTTTTGTCGGTTGTTCTGAGATCATGAGTTCCCATAAGTCTTCCACACTCGTGCCCTACATGATCATAGATTAGCATACGGTAGCATCGGAATTCTTTGCAGACCTGCGGGCGGGTGGAATAAATGGCACAGGTAAATCCATCCCCTGAAAGGTTCTTTTTCAAAAAAGGGCAACCTTTAGCAGGTTTTTCCTCTCCGGGATCCGTGGGGGAACTCACGGTGTAATCCCCTTCAACGTGGGCAAGAAATATCTCGTTTTTTATTCCGTACCTGCAGTAATAATCCCGATAGTTGATTTGGCGCTCTATTTTGATAAAATCCCCAAAACTTGCACAGCATTTCCCGCACCCGGAACATCTGAATACAACCATTTTCGCAAACGAGGTTTTGGGTGGTAAGGAGATAAAAGTATACCGGAATGAGATGATGGGAATATTTTAAAAAAGAGGAGTTCGGAAGGTGGCCAGAAGCGAGGTACCATTGTTCTCGGGTAGATAACCGTGAAATCCAAGTACTAAAATTCCTCAAACCCTCCCCCTGCAGGATATTTTTTTACCTTATATAATCAAACACAGGATTACCCATGGATACAAAAAACTTCAAGAACACTATTGCAGCATCTCCCTACATCTTTACGATCGGTGTTGCCGGTGACAGCGGGTCGGGTAAGACTACATTTACTCAAGGAGTGCGGAGTATCTTTGGAAATGATCTTGTGTCAACCATCACCCTTGACGATTACCACCGCTTTGACCGAGACGGGCGGAAGGAACAGGGACTGACGCCGCTGGACCCAAAAGCAAACTATATTGACCGACTCGAACAGGATCTGGTCCAACTACGGCGGGGCGTACCGATCAATAAACCGGTCTACAATCACGCAACGGGAATCTTTGATCCCCCGGTTGTTTTTTCCCCCAATAAGATACTCATCCTTGAAGGACTTCATACGCTGTTCACGCCTCGTTTACGGAAAAATCTTGATTTTACCCTCTTTGTTGATCCAGTAAACCAGGTGAAATATGACTGGAAAATTAAACGGGATGTTATTGAGCGTGGATATTCCCGTGATACGGTACAAAGGGAGATAATTGAACGCGAACCGGCATATGAACAGTATATCGCCCCCCAGAAGGAGTTTGCCGATGCTGCCATCGGGATCGATTACTCCCGTTATGGCATGGAGCTTGGCTCTAAACGAAACGTGTACGAGGTTACCCTCTCCCAGACCCGCATGAAACAGAACATCGAAGATATCGATCTCTCGTTAGACCTCTACTCTATACTCTCGTTATCTGAACGGAATTTCTCTCTTGAATTTATCACGAGTAACCAGGGCGGGCACCGGATGGGGGAGCTGATCATGGACGGGGAACTGAGCGCACACGTGGTAAAAAAACTTGAACACAGCATTGAGAAGCAGACGAAGGTCCATCCTATCTCCATCTTCAGGAACCATGCATATGTGACAGCAGCGGATCTCGCCCAGCTGATTCTCTGCTGGAGGATAATTCACCGTCGTATTTTTATCGAGACCTGCCATTAAAGGTGATCCAGACCCTGATATCGGGGATACCCACTAAAACCCTGACTCTAAAAAAACTGCTGACATGAATACGGCAATGAAGATATACCTTTACAGGAAACCATGAGTACTAAAAAGAGACGGTTGTTATGAAAACCATTGGCGTTCTGACCGGCGGTGGTGACTGCCCCGGGCTCAACGCAGTGATCCGGGCTGTTGAGCGGGCAGGAGCAAAATATGGATTTGAGACCCTTGGCATCCGGAACGGCTGGTTGGGGCTCATCAACGGGGATGTCGAACCCCTCACTGATTTCTCCGTATCAGGAATCCTGCCGAAAGGGGGAACGATCCTGGGTACCTCGCGTACGGATCCGTTAAAAACAGCAACGGATTTCCAGAAAATACAAAACAATATAAAAAAATTCGGGATTCATGCGCTGGTTGTTATCGGGGGTGACGGGACACTGTCGGCTGCCCGCGATTTGGTTCATCGTGGCATCCCCCTGGTGGGAATTCCAAAGACCATTGACAATGATATCAGCGGAACTGATACTACGTTCGGGTTTGATACCGCTGTTTCCACCGTCACTGAAGCGATTGACCGTCTTCATACAACCGCTGAATCACACCACCGGATTATTGTTGTTGAAGTTATGGGACGCAACGTAGGATGGATTGCCGTCATGGCAGGTATCGCCGGAGGGGCTGACGAGATCCTTATCCCGGAAGTGCACTTCAATCTCGATGAAGTCTGTAAAAACCTTAAAGCCCGGTATGATACGGGAAAAAAATTCTCCATTGTCGTGATTGCTGAAGGAGCCCACGAAGCGGACCTTGGCCTTCCAGCAATTCCTGAAAACCAGCGGGACGAATGTGGTCACGAGAAGTTTGTCGGGGTTGGTAACCTGTTAGGAAGAGAGCTGGAACGCCGGCTTGGGATCGAGACCCGGGTAACCATTCTCGGGCATGTTCAGCGGGGGGGATCACCCACCGCATTCGACCGCATCCTTGCAACCCGGTTTGGCGTCGCGGCTGTGCAACTCGTGCAGGCTGGCGAGTTTGGAAAGATGGTAGCCATACAGGGAAACCGGATTACCAGCATACCCATCGAGTCAGCAGTTAACCATCTCAAGAAGGTGGATACGAATTTCTATGAACTGGCCCTGACGGTCATTGGTGGTCGGAGATGAAGAGGAAACATACGGGCTCAGAGAAAACCTCTCCCGTGGAGTATCCCGTCTGCTGGGACGGCCCGTTGCCAAACCCTTCTGTCCGGGATGCAAAAGATCTGTGGAAAGTTCTTTCCGACCGCTCATGCACCGAAACCGGACCCGTCTATTACATGTACCGTGATATTTCCCGTTCTGATGCTGATCACAGATGGCTGAGGGCACAAGATCTCCGTTTTGACATTACTGTCATTCCCCCGCGTGAGATCTGCGGGGAGTTCATCAAGACAAAAGGACATTATCATCCTGATAATCCCTCGGGTATCGGCTACCCGGAAGTCTATGAAGTGCTGGCCGGTATGGCGCATTTTTTGATCCAGAACCGTGATTTTTCCGATATCGTAATGATTGCAGCCTCTGCCGGCGAGATTGTTATAATCCCCCCGGGGTACGGGCATGTAACGATCAACCCGTCTAAAAATACTGTCCTCCAGATGGCAAATATTGTCTCTACCCGCTTTGTAAGCGATTACCGGGGATATGAATCGCTCCATGGGGCAGCGTATTTTGAAATGGTTGAAGAAGGATTGGTAAAGAACCCGGCCTATGCCGCATCCTCTCCTCTCAGGTTTGCGACAGCGTCACGTGATGCAGCAAGCCACGGTACGATCTCTGTCCCCCTGTACAATCTTATCGAACAACAGACTCCATCGCTCGAATTTCTCAACAGGCCGGAAAAATACCCTTCATGATTCCGAAAACTCTGATAGATACTCCCTTTTTAACGGGAGCTGGTCCTCTTTTCCGGCAGGTTGTGGTTGTCTCTTTTAGAATTTTGGCATTGGCAGGAACAACCTGATTTCAACAAAAGAGCCTTTGTTCATTCTGGTATCAGGGCAGGTATCGCAATATTCTTGCTGTTCTCTCATGGAATAACAACGGGTATTTATCCTCTTTTAAGGGTGTCCTTTCTTATAGGGCGAGCGTATTTTGGTGAACAACCCGTTCTTTTTCAATGCCTTATCTATCGACCAGTGTCCACGCCCGAGGTCTTCTTGCAATCGTTCGATAATCTGTTTTCTGGACATGTCCTGTGCGCAAAGGCTAAAAAATCGTTCACGAAGATGCCTGATGTCCTGGTCCGTCCAGGTTTTTTTGGCATTTTCCGGAATACCGCTTGCAGGATTTTGTAACCGGGCAAGCAGATAACCTGGAACCAGATTTTTTATTCCCTGAATCTTTGCCTCAAAGATCTGCCGGGAAATTTCAAATCCGACAAACCTGCGATTGAGTCCGAGTGCAACAGCAGCGGTTGAAAATCCACCGCAGAAGAAATCTGCCACAACCTCGCTTTCATTGCTGCTATACTGGATCATCTTGATGAGCAACGTTGTCGGCAGTTCATTTTTGTTCTTTATTTTGCCGGGTTTATACTCCCGGTTCATTATCCAGACATCCTCCCGGTCAGAATTATTGAGTGATCTGCCTTCGATCGTTTTTTCGTGCAGGCCATACCGGGATTCAAGATTGAATGTCCGTTTACCCCCGGGTTTTTCGTAAAAGAGAATGTGGTAATGGGATGATACATATTTCCGGCGGGTAAACACCCCGAAATTATACTTCCAGATGATATGATTGATCTCCCGGAGGTTTGTTTTTTTTAAGGCATTCAGAAGGTCGATAAGATTGGTGTACCCCGATATAATATAGATCGAACCACCAGGTCGCAGGACCCGTTCGGCTTCCTGTATCCACCGTTCACTGAAATCTGCATATTCAGCACGGGGAATTTCGATATATCCATCGACAACAAAATCTTCATTTCGGTTGTAGTGCCGGTGAAGCAGATCACCGTTTATTCCATACGGGGGATCGGTAATAATCAGGTCAACTGAATTATCGGCGAGGTGTTCTGCCGCTCCTGATATGCAGTCACCGTTATAAAAGGTGCTGTTGTGAATAACGACTGGTTGCATGGTTCTTCAGGATTTTAATAAATGAAATCCCTGCTGTATAGTAAGAGATTATCGTATTTCAGTTCGCAGGTAAAAAAGCGAGGAAGTAAATCTAGTCACGGAAGATTCAGCGGTGCATTCACCTGTTCCATTTTTTTAATCCTGCAGTTAGCCAGTCTTTAGTTAGCCAGTCTTTACTATTTTTCATAGCGGCTGGCATGCAGCCCAACCATATTATTAATAAGTATTACTGGTTTACCATTGGATCATGAACGGGTTGCACAGACCACTCTTTTTTATAATCTGTGTCCTTCTCGTACTCTTATCCGGTTGTGTTTCCACAGAAGTCGGTGATGCCAGGTACGAGAATAATGGGATCCTGGTCAGCGTGAACAGCACCAGTGCGATGCCGGATGCCTTCATGCAGGTAACCATCTATGAAGTAAAAGGTCTCCAGCAGCAGGAATCCCTTTATGTAACTTCCCCGGTAAACCTGACCCCGGGGGAAAATACAGTTTTTTTCCCGGCTCCGCTGCAACCTGGTATCTATAAACTGCGTATCTATCTCATCCAGAACGGTGAGCGCAAAACAGCGGTAATCCGGGATATCGTGGTTTGATTGACAAAATCTTCTCAAAAAGACCTGATTGATGCAGCTCGCGGCATTACTCCTGCAGATGCTGTATTCAAAAATGCGAGTATCTTTAACCCGTTCACCTGTTCATGGGATGAAAGGACTATTGCAGTAAAAGATGGCATGATTCTCGGGACGGGAGATTACCGGGGGAAAAAAGAATACAATGTATCCGGTAAATACCTTGTTCCAGGACTGATTGATGCCCATGTCCATATCGAGAGTTCGTTTCTCACTCCCCGCGAATATTCCCTTCTTGTTGCACAGCACGGAACAGCCACCGTGATTGCTGATCCCCACGAGATCGCCAATGTAGCTGGTAGTCCCGGAATTGAGTTCATGCTCTATCAGAGGAAAGGCCTGCCGGTAGATATCCGGTATATGCTCCCGTCCTGTGTCCCGGCAACTCCGCTTGATATCGGGGGCTCAACACTGAATGCAGGTGATCTGGTCCGTTTCAAAGACCGTGAAGGGGTCCTTGGACTGGGTGAAATGATGAATGTGCCCGGTGTTCTTGCCGGAGATCCCGACCTTTTTAAAAAACTGGGCATCTTCACGTTGCGTGACGGGCACGCTCCCGCACTTTCCGGAAAAGACCTGAATGCCTACATTCTTGCCGGGCTGCAAAGCGATCATGAATGCTCCCATCTTGCTGAAGCAGTAGAAAAAATCAGGAACGGGATGTACGTATATCTCCGGGAAGGTTCGACCGAGCGAAATATCGAAGCACTAGCATCCCTTGTCACACCGCATACCGTCTCCCGGTGCTGTTTTTCAACTGATGACTGCCAGGCTGATATGCTGATGAACGATGGGCATATCGACCGGTGCATCCGCAGCGCCATTGCCTGCGGAATTGTGCCGGAACTTGCATTGAGGATGGCAACCCTGTCTGCTGCAGAACGGTTCGGCCTGCATGACCGCGGTGCACTGGCTCCCGGCATGCGTGCAGACTTCTGCATAGTTGATGACCCTGAAAAATTTATAGTGCAGCAGGTATTTGTTGGTGGTCGGGATCTGGCCGGTACCCTGCCTGAGGTGCCGCATGACAGGCCAAATCTTCAGTCCCCCTTCCAGTGCACGGTCCCGCCCGCGGAAGCAATCGGGATTGAAGACAAAGGCACAGCTCGGGTAATCGGGCTTATACGGCACCAGATCATCACAAAATCCCTCCGGATTCCGGTCGATAATTCCGCTCTTTTGAAAAATGATATCCTCAAAATTGTGGTCTGCAACCGCTATGGCAGCGGCGCCTGCGGGGTGGGCCTTGTCCAGGGATTCGGTTTTAGAAAAGGGGCGATCGCATCGAGCGTTTCCCATGATGCCCATAATCTGATCGCTGCAGGTACCAGTGATCATGAAATCCTCAAAGCGATTGGGTTAGTGATACAGATGGAGGGCGGAATGGCAGCGGTCACTGGGGATAAGGAAGTCTCTCTCCCGCTGGACTGCGGCGGGTTGATGTCATCATTGCCCTATGCGGATGTTGCAGCACGGTTGCAGGAGCTGCAGTCATTAACCCGTTCGATAGGTGGAATTGATGATCCTTTTATGTATCTCTCGTTTCTGTCCTTAACGGTCATCCCTGCATTGCGAATTACCGACAGGGGTATATTTGATGCGGCTGAATGCCGGGATGTGCCATTGTTCGTTGCATAATACCTGCGGGCAAAGGAAAGCATCAGGCAAAGAGCAGGATGATCATTGCACCAAAAACCATAATCACAGCCCCCGTAAGCCGCTTCGTAATATCGCCTTCGGCTAAAACGATCGTCCCGTAAAGAACCATAAAAATGATGCTCAGGCGTTTTATCGCTATTACGTAAGGAACAATCTGCAGGGTATAAGCAACATTGATGGATGCGGCCTCAATGGCAACGAAAAGTCCGATAAGAAGAGTAAGGATAACGAATTGTTTCTGAGAAACTGACCAGGCCGTGGTCCCCTGCTGTTCTGATTTTTTTAATGGATTGGGTGGCAGATCCGTATTCTGGTAACGTTTGACCGTGAGAGAATATGCGGAAATACAAAGAAATGCAATACCGATACTCAGGACCGTCAGAGCCATGCCAAAGAACGGGTCAGAATTGAGCAGGGCAATCTTATCAAAATTGATTGAAACAGCAAAGAGGAATGCTACGAGGAGCATGTACCAGCTGGCACGGTTCCGCATCATCGATCGTATTGGGTCCAGAACATGGTCATGCCCGGCAGAAATGTTCAGGACATACGAACCGCTTACGATGATACAGATACCTAAAAACCCAAAAAATGATGGTACTTCCTGCAGGATTACATACGATGTGCCGATGAGAAATACCGGGGTAAAAGAGAGCATCGGCACGGAAAGGGAGAGATCTGAAGAGGACAATGCCTTAAAGATCAGGCTCAGGCCGCAAATATTGAGAACTACGGTTATTGTCACAGCGGGAAAAAATTCGGGTCCAATAGCAGGAAAACCAAGGGACGCAGAAACGGCAAACAACAAGATCCCCCCGAGCGTAAAACCAATTCCCGTCAGGATTTTAGGATCAAGTGCCGGGATATACTTCTTGATGATGATGAAATATGCTGCGTTGGCAACGGCGCCAAGGAGGGCCAAAAAAATCCAGAGCATGAGTATGATGTCCAGGTTACTGTACTGATGTTATCGTATATCGGATTATTGAATTAAAATCCGCCATGAATGATCCTGGAGAAAACAGGAACCTGAATAATGCCCTGAGCAATTATTTGTCTCAAGGTGTCATCCCTGTGAGAAAGTAGTATAATTTTTTCCAGCATCCCAAAGAAATGCCGACGGTAACCAATTCCTGACCAATACCGGATGAAAAATTACCACACTTTTGTTCCGGTAAGGAAGGAAAGAATGAGTATGATGATCGGTTGGTGTACGAGATAAATGATCAGCGAGTGCCGCCCGGGAAAGGTAATTTTGCGGATAGTTGCCTGGGATAATGGGGGGACGGTAAATGTTCGCACGTCACCAGGATAAAGGTACTCTCCCAGTCCCATGCCAATCAGCACCACACCCAGCCAGGGAAAGATCGGTTCATAATCAACGGACCAGAATGTGGCAGGGTGAATACCGAGGGGGATAAGCCAGTACGGGCCGGTAAGGGTTGCAACATACCACCCCGTTGCGATGAATAAAAGACCGACAGGGATAGTATATTTTTTTAACGGTAAGAAGAGTGGCGAGATCATAATTGAAATGCCAATCAGGTGCAGGATACCAAAGACTATGAATCCTTCGCCAAGGTAGATCCATGTGCACAGAGTGATAAGGAGCCCGAGAAGAAAGATGCCGGCACCGCGATAGACGAATTTGAGTGCAAGCCGGGTTCTTGGTATGGTTGATACGGCCCGGGCATGACTGATCGTGAGTGAGATTCCCACAAGTACTAAAAAGAGTGTTGCCGTTGCATATGCAAAATAGCGCCAGAACCCGGAAAATACATTGACGGGAAGAATCTTAAAAAAATACAGGTCAAACACTGTATGAAAAAGTATCATCATGAGGATTGCAATACCCCGGACCAGATCGATCTCCCAGTATCGCGATACCTCACTCATACCGGAAGTATCGTAGGTATTTTCTGATATGTGTTTGGACTCATTGACCGAAATGAACTCGTCAGAAAGGTATGGAGCCCCTGAACGCGCTTCTATTTCCCGTGGTAAAAAATATCAGAATATACCTTAAATACTTACACCCAATAGTTTTAAAGAAAAGATGATTTTTTAATGGCAGAGAATTCCGATGAGCATATCGTTGAGGCAATTGGCCGCAGCAGAATTGTCATACGGGATGGGAAGGTTGTTGAAGTCGGCGAGGCAATCATCGCAGACTGTCCGCTGGCAAAACGATTTGCGTACCCGATTCCTGCGATAACAAAAGATGCCATCAGGGCAAACATCGAACACCGGATAAAAGCGTTTGGCATGTGCACGGCAAACCGTGAAGTACTGGATTCCCGTGAATTTGTCGGGTTCGGGGCTTCAGAATTGTTAAGTTTCGGTCTTAAGATTGGATTTATTGATGCTGTTGTCCTTGCCTGCGATGGTGCAGGCACTGTCGTTGTCACCAAGCCCGAGATGGTGCAGGGCATCGGAGGCAGGATGTCCGGGATTGTCCGGACTTCCCCGCACCCTTCAGTTATAAGCCGGATTGAACAGGACGGGGGGATCGTACTTGACAAAAAACATGCAGTCATTGATCAGATCGCCGGTGTGGCACTTGCAGTCAACGAAGGATATCGCATGATAGCAGTCACTGTTGCAACCCCGGATGTTGCGGCTGCAATCCGTAAGATCCATCCTGATACCTTCATTTTTGCAGTCCATGTAACCGGGCTTTCTGCGGAAGATGCCAAATTACTTGTTGATGCATCAGACCTGGTGACAGCCTGTGCATCGAGGACGATTCGTGAAATCGCGGGATCCAAAGCACTCCTTCAGGCGGGAATTTCTGTCCCGGTTTTTGCGATGTCGCGGAGAGGAAAGATGCTGATCATAGAAAAAATCCGCCAGTCCGATGACCAGGTGCTGGTCAAACCCACGCGGCTCCCTGTCCTTGGTGAGAAGCAGCCTGATCCCCTTGTATAATGAAATCCTTTTTTAAGACACATTTCCCCCCTTTTTATCGTCAATCAGCACGCAGCAGTCTTGGATGCAAATAGAGCTTTTTCCTACCGATAAATCCTTTTTAAATTGTGACCGGTACAAACAATCCTTATAATATCGGCCGGAATTGCAATTGCTGCAATTCCTTGCGGGGAAAAGGAGGAGGCTCGTCATATCTGACCATAAGTGCTATAAAAGAGTATACACGATCATATAAACAGGTATATAATTTCATGAGTTTTTATTCCAGTACGAGAGATTGCGATGAACGAACCACCACCGGATGAAAAAGAAATTGAAAATGTCATTGATATTTTCATTCTCAGTTCAGATGAAAAGGTTGCTCTTCAGGTCATGGAGCACCTGGCACAAAGAAATTACCGGGTTACCGTTTTTACCAGCAGTGACGAGCTCAAACAAACCCTGTATTCGGGAAAACCCAACCTTCTGATCTGCGATAGTACGACAGAAGCCCAGGAAGGATTTGATGTCTGTCGTTTTATTAAAGCCGACAACGAGCTCTGGGTTATCCCGGTGCTTCTTCTCACCACTGCATCCACGCTCCGTGACCTCCTGAACACGCTTGACAGTAATGCCGATAATTTCATTGCGCAACCCTATTATCTCCCGTATTTTCACCTGCTCATTGAAGGTATGCTGGCAACACCTGTTGAACGGCAGACTCCCGACCAGATTAAAACGCAGTTTAAGATCAGTCATGACGACAGGACCTATGTTGTTGCTGCCAATCGCAGAAAACTCCTTGAATATCTCCTTTCGGCATTTGAAGTCGCGGTCAATAAATCATCAGAGTTAGTGCAGGTAACCACTGAACTCAAGGCACTTTTAGAACAAGTAAAAGACCTTGAAAGAAGCGTAATCAACTATACGAATGTCATCGAAGTGTTAAACGGGACGATCAACCAAAAAGAACAAAAAATTGCCGCATTGATCAGGGTGTCAGAAGAACAGGATCGCACTCTGGCACAAAAAAACGAGGAGATTGAAAATCTCTTACTAGAACAACATGAGGATAAGACCCTGATAGCCACCCGTGAAGATACCATTCGTAGCATGCTCCGCGATCAAGAGGATGAGCGGACGGCGAACCGTTCAAAAATGGATACGTTTACCCGACGTATTTCCGCGCTCGAAGATGAATCTGTTACCTCAAAATCAAACATTGATACCCTGCAAAATGCGCTGAAAGAGGGGAGAATACAGAGTGCATCGCAGGAAAAGACGATTAGCTCGCTCACGCTTGAATACGAACAACAAAAATCTGCTTTTGATGCCGAGAAAAAGCGGGCAGAATCTGCAGAACAGGAAATTGTTGCGGTAATGGAGGCAAAGACAGAGTCTGAACAGAACCTGAAGAGGATTATTTCTGAGCTCAATACTACGGCAAAGGAGCAGGCTGCCGAGCTGCAATGCCTCAAAGGTAAAATCGACAACCTCAACCAGCAGCTGGAAAAAGTGCAGGAAAATCTATCTGCTACAACTGCTGCGCTGGATAATGAATCGGGAATCCTGAAATTACAAAAAGAACGTTTTGAAGACCTCCTTTTAGAAAAGGACAAAACAGACCGCCAGTTGCAGTTAGTTTTACTGGAGCTGGCAGAAGTAAAAGATTCGGTTTCATCCGGTGAACAAAAGAGAATCACCCTTGCCAGCAATCTTGGAGAAGTGATTGCAGACAAGGAAAAATATGAACAAAACATGAAATCCCTTTCGGCTTCTCTTGAAAGAGCAAAAGCAGAGATTGAATTTGAGAGAGAAGAGCGCCGTGCTATCGAACAAAACCTTGAGAAGACAACAAAAGAACGTGACAATGCACTGGAGCAGCTCCGTCACGAGTATGATACCATCCAGTCAGATTTTGACTCAAACAAAATGACGCTTGCCGAGCGCGAGCGGGATCTTGAGGCAACTATTGCGATCCGCGATGCGCTTGAAAATGACCTGAATGAAATAAAAACTAAAAACAAGGCGCTTGAAGAAGAACTCAACCTTGCATCACACTACCGGACACAGTCAGGACAACAGTCCCGCACACTTTCTGATGAACTGGAGCAGGTAAAAGCTGCCCTCGAAACGGAACGGAGACTGAGACGTATCGCTGAAGAAAAAGCAAAATCTGCAACCCTGCAACAGGAAAAACTTGAACAGAACCTCCGCAGCACCCATGATGAGATGGAACGGGCAAAAAAAGAGCGTGATGCAACGTTCCGGCGGTTCAATGAAGAGCTTGAAACCGCCAGTCACCAGATATCATCTCTTGAAGAGAAGATTAGTGCCCTTGAATGGGAAAAACCTGCACCTGGTGAGGTCAGGAGGGAAGGGTTGGATGAACAAAAAGTGAATATCGGACTAGCTGTACAACCAGAGCCCCATCTCCCCGTTATAATCGAGCCGGTATCCCAATCACTTACTGTGGAACTGCCTTCTCAACCCCAGCCGTCATCCACACCCATAAAAGGTGTTTCTTCCAGCGAAATATCCAAAGAAACTCCCCAAGTATTCTCTGGTGTAATTCAAAAGGTGCCTGATATATCCGGTGCTGACGATATCTTTCTTGAGCATCCTCCGGAACCAAAAGGTGGGGACCCTTCAACCGGACCTTCAACCACGACTAATGCTGCAGATGAACATGCTGTTTTGGATTCACCGGAACCATCCATAGAAATATCGTCTGTTGAAGACGACGAAGAAGTACCCTCTGCCCTCATCGATGAAACCCAACCGGAACAAGAAGATGAAGAAGAGCCAGAAGAAGGGGGAGAAAAAGTTCAATACGAAGGATCCGATGCATCAACCTATGAGGCTGAAGGGCAGATCCCTTCGGCCGGATTCTCATTTAACCGCAACCAGTGGATGGACCTCCTCAAGTGGGCACATCATTCTGGAGCGCTTTCCCAGGATCAGCGACTGAAGATTGTCAGGATGGGCAGGTTGATCCAGAAAGACAGGAAACTGACAAAAAAACAGCAGGATCAGATCCGGGAAATCATCGCATTTGTCTATGCACTGGGATACCGTCCTCCCACAAATTAATTCATGTTCTTTTTTTTTTAAACTAAAATTTACAAGGGATTTTATATCCCCTGTCGTGAGAGGTATTTTGAAAAGAGGTCTCTTTTCTCTCTTACAAAATGCAATTTATCATTCCATAGGAAGGTGCTCATTTAAGGGATTGATCTATAATGAAAAAAATCTGCCAGAGAGATTACCCCTCTTTTTTTAAGAATCAATAAATTCCCTCCGGTGGATATTACGTACCAGTAACCAGCATTACCAAAAAGGATTGATCGTTTATCAATCACCCGTTACGAAGACTTATCCGGTTTGAGGCGTATGGCATTCTCTTCCTCCTTGCCGGTATTTTCGGTGCACTGATCACGCTTGAACCCCTTGACTATGAACTTTTCATCCTCATAGTCTTCATTGCCGCTTCCTCGGCATTTGGCTTTGTTATCAATGATATCTCGGACATGGCGCTGGATGCCCGCGCCGGTAATCCCCGTAACCCTCTTGCTGACGGGTCCCTGACCTGCCGGACTGCTCAACAGGTAAGTGCTGTTTTTCTCGTGCTCTCAATTGTGTGCATGGTGCTCTTGCCAGCTCATCTCTTCCTGATCGAACTTACCGTCCTGTTTGTCTTTGTGACGTACTCGTTTTTTGTCAAAGCAAAGAATATCGCCGGGCTCGACCTGGTCTACCATGCCCTGTTTCCCGCGCTCTACGGGTTGCTCGGTTACGTACTCTATCACCCCTTGGACATGACAGGCCTTGTATTTTTTGTCCTGCTCGGAATATTCGGGGCAGTCGGTGAGGTTTGCAACGAGATCCGCGATCTGGAAAAAGACCGGTCCGAGAGAAAAAATACCGTTGTGGTCCTGGGGGAACGTTGGGGATTTTACCTGCTGATGGCCCTCATGGTAACAGCATTTGCAATAATCGGTGTTTTTTCATTATCAGAACCGGATTTTTCCCGGCTCCTGGTATTCGTGCCCCTCGGATTCATCCTTATACACCCGGCCTGGAAGGCGATGAAGGAACCGGAATACCGCCAGAAATTTGTAGATGTGATCAACGCAAGAGCTATCGCGCTTGCGTTGGTAATGCTCGCGGTGTACGGGATTCTGCGATTTACCACAAATATCTGATGGGATAAGCCCGGTGGTTGTTAAACCAGGTATATATCAGAGGATCCAAGATCCATCACTACGTGACCTGAAGTTTGATTTTTATGTCACCACCGCTTTTTTAAATCGCCATAAGGCCAGCATGAACATGAGCACAGTAAATATCACCAGGCCAAGGTATGACAGGATGACAACAGATGGCATGTAATGATAATATTTACCCATCGCCATGAACTCCGGCCCGATGGTAAAATACCGGATACCCGTTACCAGCATGGTCATGGGGTTAAAAACAGCGATGATTTTCAGGACTTCGGGGAATGAGTCGATTGGGTAGAGTGCATTGCTGGCAAAAAATATTGGCATGGTTAACAGCGTTGTAACCCCCTGCAATCCTTCCGGGCTTTCCATGGAAATGGCGATTGCTGCTGAAAGGAACAGGAAGCCTAAGGCAAACATACCGACAAATGCGAGGATACCTATTATCCCGATAATTACCTGGATGGCGCTAAACCCGGAAAAAAATGCTGCACCGATCAGAATACCAAAAACCATGATGACAATGGCCTGGATAAATGACTTGGTGACTCCGGAGAGCCCGATCCCGAAAATAATATGGTTCCTGTTCATCGGGCTTGCGAGGATCTCACGCATCAGGCCCCAGTTCTTGTCAAACAGGATCACGATCCCGCCAAACAGGCTGGTAAACAATGTTGTCATCGCTATGATACCTGCTGCCATGAAAGTAAGGTAACCAACCTGGGGAACACCGGGAATAGCCGGTATTCCTGCCACCAGCGCATCAAAACTGCTTGACATGGCAATGCCGAAAAATGCAAGCCAGAGCGCTGGCTGGAGGAGCGAGGAGACCAGCAGGGTCTTGAACCTTACAAAGCGGATCATATCCCGCCAGTAGATCGTCGTAAATCCGTACGACATATTATCGCCCTCCGGGACGCATGGTCAAAAAAGCGGCCTTACCGGTCGGTTCATCTCTCAGATCCTTTCCGGTATAGAAGACAAAGACATCATCCATAGATGGTTTTTTTAAGTTTATTGTAGAGATCTCGATGCCGGCATTCCGCAACGTGTCGATAACGACGGGCAGCACTTTTGTCCCATCATCGTTTACCATCAGGACAAATGCCTTTTTTTTCGTCTTCACATCACGGACACTTGGAAGATCTCGCAGGAGCCGGATCGCGTTTTCGTTGTCGTTTGTCTCCAGGTAAATGATGTCCTGACCCAGGGTATTTTTCAGTTCCCACGATGTTCCCGAGATGATAATTTTTCCCTGGTCAATGATACTGATGCGGTCAGAAAGGTGGTCTGCTTCATCCATGTAATGGGTTGTTAAAAAAATTGTTGTTCCCTCATGGTTCACTCCCTTGATATATTCCCACATGCGCATTCTCGTCTGCGGGTCAAGCCCGATTGTAGGTTCATCCAAAAAGAGCACTTTCGGGCGGGTCATCAGCCCACGGGCGATCTCGAGCCTCCGTTTCATTCCCCCGCTCAGGTTTTTTGTACGTTCATCCCGTTTTGCCGTCAGCTGGACCAGACCAAGGAGTTCTTCTATCCGTTTTTTCCGCTCTTCCCGTGGCATATTGTAGAGTCTTCCGTGGAATTCGAGGATCTCCCACACAGTCATGTCACGATCAAGTGTCACGTCCTGGAACACTATACCGATCGATTCGCGGACTTTCTGGGGGTCTTTTGTCACATCATGCCCGTCAATACTTGCTTTTCCTTTCTGAAGGGCAAGAAGGGTAATGAGCACATTGATCGCGGTACTCTTGCCGGCACCATTTGGCCCAAGAAACGAGAAGATTTCACCTTTTTTCACCGAGAAACTGATATCATCAACTGCTTTGAAATCCCCATAGGAATGTTCAAGGTTTTCGACCCTGATTATAGCTGTAATGGCACTCTGTTCAGGTAAGGACATGCTGGTCCACCTCCTTAATGAATTGCTCTACCCAGTCTTTTTCCGTGTATAAATGCGCAAGAACCCGGTCGGAAATGGCACTGACAAAATACGGTTTGCCTGACTGTATATGCTGGTTATGGTGAGTTCTGATATGCTCGATTGAACAGTCAAGTGCCCTGACACGTTCTTTCAAGCAGGCGATGTTTTCTTCTTTTGTGAGAAGCGGGAGGTGGACAATCCCGAGATCGAATGGTGAGGCAATCCGCGGGTTTGTTGAGAGCAGGCACCTTACTTTCTCTTTCATCATACGCTTCCCCTCGGGTGTGATGGTGAACACTTTTCTTGAAGGCTTGTCTTCCTGGTGTTCACAGAAACTGACTACAAGGTTTCGGTGCTCGAGCCGTTTCAAGACGTAATAGATGGAGGAAAAGCCGATATCGGTCCAGTGCCGCATCCCCCGTTCCTCGATAATCTTTTCTATCGTGTATCCATACTGGGGATTTTCGCAGAGCAGGCCGAGAACTGCTGCTTCCCGTTCATTAATTCCCGGATCAGGATATTCCATAGTTATAGTATTCTCATATTAGAATATATAAAAAGAATGATAGCGGAACAACGGGTGCGAAATATCATATTGCAAAACAAGCGGGAAATGCATAATTGTTCCCTGTCATCCCGTAAGTTGTCGGTACCAGCCGGGCACTATGGCTATATCTATTTGACAGGTGGCGACCAAGAATACAAAATAATGGCACGTGAGCCCGAATTCCGTTACAAGCAATGCCTTATCATCCGCAATGATGTGAAGATGAGCTGTGGCAAGCGGTGCGCCCAGGCAGCACATGCATCCATCGGTGCGTATAACAATGCAGACAAGAGTCTCCAGAAAGTTTGGATCTCTGAAGGACAGAAGAAAGTAGTGCTCAAGGCAAACGATGAGCGCACGCTCCACGAACTCAAGGTTATTGCCGAACAAAACGGTATCTCGTCATCCTTGATCCAGGACGCCGGTATGACCGAGATCCCGCCGGGTACAATCACTGCACTTGGTCTGGGACCGGCAAAAACAGAAGATCTCGACAAGATCACCGGTACGCTCACCCTCCTATGAGAATGAGCACCTATCCCCTGGAACACCTGCTCGGGATGAACTACTATGCAAGTGATACCGAAGGGATTGGCGGGAAACTGAGGGGTGCTCCCGAAGATTTTCTGGTGGAGGAGATCCCGCTCATCAAAAAGGGAGGAACAAGCGGTCCTTTTCTTATCTGCCGCCTCACTAAAACCAACTGGGAACTCGGGCACGCGATAAAAGAGATTGCAAAACGACTGGGCATCAGCCACCGTCGCATTGGCTGGTCGGGCACCAAGGATCGCAATGCTATCACCCGCCAGTGGATCTCACTTTACAATGTTACTGCCGAGCAGGTTGCGGGCATTCACCTGGCCGATATTATAATAGAACCCCTTGGCCAGGCAAATGAATCTTTGTCACTGGGAGATCTGCTCGGCAACCATTTTGATATCGTGATCCGGGATGCTGAACCTGCTTGCCTTGAGGAACGGGTAGACGCAATCAACACAACTGTTTCTGAGGGTATCCCCAATTATTTCGGCCTCCAGCGTTTCGGAGCAACCCGGCCGGTAACACACCTTGTCGGGGAATGGATCCTGAAGGGGGATTACGAACAGGCAGTAATAACCTACGTGGGGCTGGCGTTTGATGGCGAACCGGGACATGTCAGGGAAATACGGACGGCATTTTTAAACACCCGTAATATCAAGGCAGCTCTGTCAGATCTTCCGCCCCAGATGTCGTATGAACGTGCCATGCTCCATTATCTCTATTCGCACCCGACCGATTATGGCGGGGCACTTTTAGAACTGCCGCCAAAACTCCTGTCGATGTTTGTCTCGGCATTCCAGTCGTATCTTTTCAACTGTGCGCTGAGCCGGCGTTTTGATGATGGCGGTACTCTCAACGAACCGCTCGTCGGTGACCAGCTCCTCTTTGCCAATGGGAGGACAGACAGTGTCACTACCAGTAACAAACATGCGGTTTCCCTCCACCTTGCGAGGAGGCGGTGCAGCATCGCACTTTTCATGCCGGGCAAAACACTGGTTGCATCAAAGAGTGATGGCGATAATGCAATTGCAGAAATTCTTACAAGCCATGGGATTACTTCTGAAGATTTTGCCCGTGCATCGGCATTTGTTCACACCAAATTCGATGGGGCATTCCGGCCTATAGCGCTGAAAACAGAGATTGGTGTGACGATTGATAACAATACCGTGCGGCTGAAATTTTCACTACCGCCCGGACACTATGCAACAACCGTCTGCCGGGAGTTCATGCAGGCTGACCCGGTCCGGATGATTTAATGCCGTGATTCGGCGAGTTTCCGTGCACCATCAATCGCGTCATTCAGGTTGCCGATTTCATCGATAATATTCAAACCCACTGCATCTGCACCCCGGATCACCCGTCCGTCCTCGATCTCGGATCGTGCAATCATCCTCTGGGAGATGACATCGGTGATGAACAACTCAAAACTATCGTTCACAACCTTCTGGGCATACACCTGTTCCGCTTCGGTCATCGGGCGTGAGGTTGAACCCATGTCCTTTTTGCTGCCCGATTTTACGATACTGACATTATAACCTTCTTTCTCGTTCCAGCGGCTGATGTCAGAAAACTTCCAGATGACGCCGATTCCTGCCGTAAACGTATCGGGATTGGCATAGATCTTATCCGCGTGAGCACTGACATAATAAGCGGCAGAAGTCCCCATATCACCCATCGATACCACAACAGGTTTTTTTGATTTTGCGTACGTGATATCGCGAATAATCTCCTGGGCGGCAGCAGGCGTTCCCCCGGGACTGTTCACCCTGATGACAATTGCTTCAACCATGGGATCGTTTGCCGCATCGCGAAGTTCCCTGCCGACGACTTCACTCCCGACAGTATCAGCATCTGAAACATCGCCGGTGACCATCGTCCCCTCCATGCGGATGACCTGAACACCCATTTTGTCTGAATAAGTTACGAGATATATTGTAATAAATAAACCAAAAATTACGATAAGGCCGATAATTATTATCAAAAACCAACTTGTCTGCGAACTTTTTTTAGGAGGAGTTGAATTAGGAGTTGAATCTGCAGGTATGACGGTCCATTCCATTGTCATTCCTCACGGTACAGGATATCAAATTCTGAAACAAGATTGCTCCCGCACATGTAATAGTTCTTCAGGTTGAGGCGAATCATCTCATCTTCAGAATTGATATGCATGCCGCCGACCAGTGACGGGGTATCAGAACCTCCCACAATAAATGGCAGGTGTATTAAGCGGATCTCGTCTACGAGTTTATCATGGAGCATATGCCAGTTCAGGGTCGGTCCTCCTTCGATCATCAGTTTATTTACCCCGAATTTTTCCTTGAGGATCTTTAAGAGCAGGGGGAGTTCTACATGGGTTTTGCCGGCAACAATGATGTGGACTCCTTTCTTTTTGAGTGCGTCAATGCGATCTTTTGGGGCGGTTTCGCAAACCGCGATAGCGGTGGGAGCATCAGGACCAAGCACATTTGCGTCGGGGGGGATGTCTGCCATACTGCACGGGATGACCCGTAATGGACTTTTGCCCGGGACCAGCCTTACGGTCAGAAACGAGTTATCGATCCGGA